>ENA-UPAD01000022-UPAD01000022.1-bioreactor-metagenome-genome-assembly--contig:-NODE-22-length-256914-cov-141.227892_pt1 | contig 256914 bp, 234 predicted proteins | sample MGYA00238179_ERZ772710 | MGnify/ENA primary metagenome ERZ772710 (study PRJEB29004, sample SAMN07631245) | bioreactor metagenome | isolation source: Switchgrass digestor | place: USA: Dartmouth...
GGTGAAATATTCACGCGATAATCTTAAGGGTGAAATTATCATACGATAAAGACAGCTAGTCGATAGATGGGATTTACTTTCAAAGTAAATCCCTTTATAATTGAATTTGCAGGATTTGACCATACGGATTGTATCCATAATAAAAGAGGTTATTTTTATAACTTCTTTTATTATGTTTATGGCTTTGTTGCAGTTTTAGAACAGGCATTTTGGCCGTGGATGCTTCATGGCTTTTTAACTTGTCTCAAAAGACGGGGGAATGATTGTTGAACATCGCGTCGGTTGTGCTTTCGGCTGGGCTGAGAAGCTTTGACAAGTTATATGATTATATCATTCCGGACAACTTGTCGGCCTTGCCGGGTATGCGCGTCCTGGTTCCTTTCGGCGCAAAAAACAGGCTCTGTTCCGCGTGGATTGTCCAGGTGAGACAGGATGAAGCCACAAGAGCGCTCAAGGAGATTCATAGCCTCGTCGACGACTATCCTCTATTAAACCAGGAGATGCTCAAACTGAGCGAATGGATGAAAAACCGTTATCTGTGCACCTGGGGTGAAGCCATCGGTTGCATGGTTCCCGCCGGTGTGAACCTCACAAGACAAAGGATTGTCAAATCATGCATCCAGAGTCCCTCTGAAGAAATGTCGCCCATTATGGCGCGGCTCTGCGAAGCCGGAGATGAAGGCGTCCTGTATCAGGACCTGGAAAGGGAGTTTCCTGATAACCTTGAGGCCATGCTTAAGGAATTGGTTGACAAGGGGCTCGTGGAGATACGGGAGACATTCCGGCAGCGGGTCAGCCAGAAAAAGCAGCGGGCAGTATATCCGGTCATCGATCAGGCCGAGTTCATGGCCCTGTACCACGAAGGGCAGGTTAAAAGCGTTTACCAGGCCAGAGTGATGGACTTTCTCTATGAAGAAGGCATGTGTTTTCTGCAGGACCTGCTGCTCATCCCAGGTGTATCGCATGCCACCATACGCGCTATGCATAAAAAAGGATGGGTGGCCTATGAAGACGTGGATGTGGAGAGGGACCCCTTTGAAATACAGGAAAACGCATCAAACGGCATAGCACCTGTTCCCACTGAAGACCAGCAGCGCGCGCTTGATACCCTGATGCCGCTCCTTGAGGGGCATAGGCTCAATGAGGCTTTGCTCCATGGCGTAACCGGCAGCGGAAAGACAGAGGTATACATCCGGCTCATTGAGGAGGCCATCCGGCTGGGAAAAACGGCCATTGTCCTTGTTCCCGAAATATCCCTGACTCCCCAGATGGTATCAAGATTTACAAGCCGGTTCGGCAAACGCGTGGCCATACAGCACAGCAGGCTTTCCCTGGGAGAGCGTTACGACCAGTGGCAGAAGATCCGCAGGGGTGAAGTAGATGTGGTCATCGGTGTGCGTTCGGCCGTCTTTGCTCCGCTGAACAACCTGGGTATCGTCATTGTGGATGAAGAGCACGAACCAACCTACAAGTCCGAGAACAATCCCAAGTACGATGCGCGCCATGTGGCCCGGGCCAGATGCAATATCAACGGGGCGCTGCTCCTTTTAGGATCGGCAACGCCGTCGGTAGAGACCTATGCCCGTGCCAGGGCCGGCAAGATCGGCCTCATTGAAATGAAAACAAGGGCCAATACCCGGCCGCTGCCCCAGGTACGAATGGTGGACATGCGTGCCGAACTGCAGCAGGGAAATCTGAAAATGATCAGCCGCGTCCTGGAGGAAGAGCTGATACGGGTGAAAAGGAACGGTGAACAGGCGATCCTTTTCCTCAACAGGCGGGGCTATGCCTCATTCCTGCTGTGCCGGGACTGCGGGTTTGTGCTCAGATGTCCCAACTGCAGCGTTTCCATGACCTATCATCGGAATGACAGGCATGTGGTCTGTCATTACTGCGGGTATACCGTTCCGGTACCGCCAAGCTGTCCCAACTGTAGAGGCGTACATCTGAAGCCCATGGGCACAGGCACACAGCGGATTGAGGAGGAGCTTTTAAGTCATGAGGCCGGTTTTCGCGTGCTGAGAATGGATCTGGACACCACGGGAAGCAAGTATGGCTATCAGCGCATCCTTGACGCGTTTCGCACCGGGGAAGCTGATATCCTGATAGGCACCCAGATGGTGGCCAAGGGGCACGATTTTCCCAATGTGACGCTGGTTGGCATACTGGCTGCGGATGCCATGCTGTTCACGGAGGATTACCGGTCAACCGAACGCACCTTCCAACTGGTCACGCAGGCGGCAGGCCGGGCCGGAAGGGGCGAAAAACCCGGTCAGGTTATCCTGCAGGCCTACAACGTGGACAACTACGCCCTTCAGGCTGCAATGGAACAGGATTTCCACGCATTCTACAGCAGAGAGATTCCCATCAGGCAGCAGCTGGGCTACCCGCCCTTTGCCCACATCGGCATGGTCATGGTCTCCAGCACCGACAACAGCCGGGGCTGGGAGCTCATTATCAGGATCCATCAGTTTCTCATGGAGAAGTACGGGCAGACCGACCAGCTGACCATTTCCAGGCCGCTCCGGGCACCAATTTTCGTTCTCCGCAACAGGATGAGATGGCGCATCATCCTGAAGCATCCTTCAACCGGGCATTTGCTGGGTATTCTGAAGGATGTGGCGGCCATGACGGACAGGATGAAGCTGAAGGACGCCCGGGTGAGTGTGGATATCGATCCGGTAAACATGCTATAATCTTATTGTGTGTGAGAATTTTTTGATATCGGAGGATAAGAATGGCTATCAGAAATATCGTTAAGGAAGGCGATGACGTATTAAGGAAACGCAGCAAGGAAGTTAAGGAGATCAATGACAAGATACGCGAGCTCTTTGAGGATATGAAGGAAACCTTGTATGCCTGCGGAAACGGGATTGGCCTTGCGGCTCCCCAGGTGGGTATCCTGAAAAGGATGATCGTCATCGATTTGGGGGACGGTCCCATGGAAATCATCAATCCCGTCATCGTGGAACAGGAAGGGGAGCAGATAGAGATTGAAGGATGCCTGAGTATACCGGGCGTCTATGGCGAAGTGAAGCGTCCGGCGCGCGTCGTTGTGGAATACACCAATTTAAACGGCGAGAAGGTCCGCGTGGAGGGTACCGAACTGCTGGCCCGTTGCCTGAGCCACGAAATCGATCATCTGGACGGGATCCTTTTCACCGATAAGGTTATCCGATACGTTGACGTAGAAGAGGAAAAGTGACATGAAAATCATCTTTATGGGAACACCGGATTTTGCGGTTCCAAGCCTGAAGGCTCTGATTGAAAGCCACTACGATGTCATCTGCGTGGTAACCCAGAAGGACAAGCCGAAGGGCAGGGGCTATAAGGTGGTACCTACCCCTGTCAAGGAATACGCCATGTCCCAGGGGATTATGGTTTTACAGCCCGAAAGGCTTTCCAGGGAACCTGAGACCATAGAGAAAATACGGGAGCTGAACCCGGATCTGATTGTGACCTGCGCTTTCGGTCAGATCCTGCCCGACAGCCTGCTGGCCATACCCAGGTACGGGACCATCAATGTGCATGGATCTTTGCTGCCCAAGTACCGGGGAGCTGCGCCCATCCAATGGGCTGTGATCAACGGCGAAACCAAAACCGGCATTACCACCATGCTGACCGATTCCGGACTGGATACCGGGGATATGCTCCTGAAGGCCGAGATAGATATTCCTGACGACATGACAGCAGGAGAATTGCACGACAGGATGTCGTTACTTGGCGCAGAGACGCTTATCAAAACGCTCAAAAAGCTTGAGGAAGGCACCCTCGTGCCTGTTCCGCAGGATGACAGCCAGGCTACGCTGGCACCGCGGATAACCAGGGACACGGGTCGGATAGACTGGTCGGCCTCCGCACGGAATATTCATAATCTGATACGGGGAACAACTCCCTGGCCGGGTGCATTTGCCTTTCTTGACGGTCAGAAGGTCAGGATATGGCGCTCAGCTGTCGGAGAGGACCGTTCGGATACAGGCGAAAAGCCTGATCCGGGAACCATTATCGGCCTTGACAAGGAAGCCATGACGGTGCAGGCAGGAGAAGGAATCGTCAGGGTGTTTGAGATACAGGTTGAATCCAACAAGCGCATGACCCCGTATCAATACAGTCTGGGCCATGAATTGAAGATAGGGATGAAGTTGACGCCATATGAAGCGGAATAGTAAAAGATGCAATATATTCACAGGGGTTGCGGCACTCATTCTGGCGCTCTCATGTCTGATGGTTTCATGCGGCATGAACAGCCAGCCGGCCGCCACAACCCCTCCGGCAGCTTCCGGGGACGCCACGGCTTTGCCCGGAGAACATAATGACGGTATGCCGGATCCGGCAGATCCATCAGAAAAAATGATCCAGGAAATGATGGCGGACATGACCCTTGAGGAAAAAGTCGGCCAGATGTTTTTCCTGGCCTACCGGAAGAACGCAGACGGTGATAAGGTCCAGAAAATGGACGATACCCTTGAGGAAATCCTTTCGACATATCGACCGGGAGGATTTGCCCTTTTTGCAGATAACCTTGACAGCATCGAGCAGACGGTATCCTTCATTGAGGCACTTCAGGCCGGCTCGAAAATCCCCATGTTCATATCGGTTGATGAAGAAGGCGGGATTGTTTCCCGCCTGAATAAGGCACCCAAACTCCATTCAACTGTCATGCCGGAGGCCTACACCATCGGGCTGACAAAAAGACCCGAGTATGCCTATGCGGCCGCCAGGGCAATCGCCTCCGAAATCCTGAGCCTGGGCTTCAACATGGACTTTGCCCCCGTGGCCGATATCTATTCAAATCCCGCCAACAAAGTCATCGGGAAGCGGGCATACGGTACAGAGCCCGAACTGGTATCGGGCATGGTCAGCCAGGCGGTTGCAGGATTTATAGACGGGCAGGTTATTCCTGTTCTGAAGCATTTCCCCGGGCATGGTGATACCCTGGAAGACACCCATACCGGGGCGGCCCTGGTGGAGCACGATCTCGAAAGGCTGACCAGCTTTGAGCTGCTGCCCTTTCAGGAGGGCATTGCGGCAGGCGCAGATGCGGTGATGATAGCGCATATCCTGTTGCCAAACCTGATGGAAGAACCGGTCCCGGCCACCTTGTCGAAGGAGGTGGTGACCGGATTGTTAAGGGAGAAGCTGAAATTCGATGGTGTGGTCATCACCGACGCCATGGAAATGAGCGCAGTCTCTGCCTATTATGACGATGATGAGGCAGCGGTTATGGCTGTTTTGGCCGGTGTTGACATGATCCTGATGCCCCAGTCCACAGAAAAGGCCTACCGTGCCATTCTGGCCGCAGTAAAGGATGGTCAGATTTCCGAGGAAAGAATTGATGAATCCGTATACAGGATTCTTCGGATGAAAGCCAAATACGGTATACTGGACAACAATCTGGTACGCCCTGATCCGGAAAAGATCCTGGGCAGCCCGGAACACCAGGCCCTGGCCGATGCGATCCGGGAAGCAGCCGAACAGCAGGACTGACATCCCGGTAAGAAACTGTTTTCTTACGGTTTGTGATATCTGAAAGGTTGAATACTTGATGAAAATGCTGCTTCATATCTGCTGCGCGCCCTGTGCGGTGGCCATCGTGGAAAAATTCCTGTCGGAACGTGACATGGAATTGACCGGCCTTTATTTCAATCCCAACATCCATCCCAGGGAAGAGTTTGATAAGCGGAAAGCGTCGGTCATCGCCATGGCGGAGGATTACGGTGTACCGGTTGCCTTAAATGAACTGAACCAACTGAATTATTGGCAAAACAGCCTTACGGCGGAAAAGCCCGGGCGCTGCACCTACTGCTATGCGGTCAGGCTTGAGGAAGCGGCCCGGTATGCCCGTGAAACAGGGTATGATGTCTTTACAACAAGTCTTCTTATCAGCCCGTACCAGGATCATGATCTGATTGTGCGCGCAGCCAAAAAGGCGGCAGCACGTCATGGCGTCAGGTTCTATTACGAGGATTTCAGGCCTTTGTACCGGGCTGGTCGTGAACGGGCCAGGGGAAAGCACTGGTACATGCAAAAATATTGCGGCTGCATTTATTCCTATACTGAATCCGATCACCCCAAAAAGCCGATATATTTTACAGAAAACAATCTGTAACAATCCTGTATAGGGATTGACTTATTTCGACGGCATCATGCGTGGTAAACTATACCTGTACGAAAGAAAAGCTTCGAGGGGTGCGAAGAATGAAGAAAATCCTGTCATCGTGTCTTTTTGCCGCTCTCGTCATCCTGTTTGCGGCCGCATTCATCCTCAATGCCCAGGCGGCCGGGATGGAGAAAAACATTTCGGGATCGGTCACAAAACTGGCCTATCAGCAGTCCGGCAATACGGAAGAAATCAGGATTTACACGTCTCATGCCAATATCCTCAGGCAATTTGTCCTGGAGCCAAATTCAGACTGTAAAAACTACAGGATCGGGATAGAAATAGCCGATGCCGTAATTCAGCAAAACGGTGCCTTTGACATTAACCAGGGCTCCGTTTATCAGATCCGTTATGCCAACAAGCAAAATCCGCAGGCTGCAAGCATTGTGATTGAAACCACCAAAAAGCCTGATTATACGATTAAGCCTTCCGGCGACGGCAAGTATCTTTCCGTCATCCTCAACGGCAGTGTTTCCGGACAGCCTGCCCAGAGCCCTGCGCCTGGTGCGACATCCGGCAAGCCGGCTTCAACCTCTTCACCCGCAACGACGGTTCCTGCTTCAAACAGCCAGGGAACCGGCACGTTGGGTCCGGTTTCGGTGACCGTGCAGGGGAATACCTGCCTGGTAAGGTTTGAGGGGATCAACCTCAACACAGCCTTTGGCAACACGGGCAAGAAACCTGCCATTGAACTGCGGGAGAAGGAAAAGATCCTGCAGGTCACGCTGCCGGGTCAGGACAGCCGGTTCTCCGAGGGGTTCATTCCCGGCAACAGTGTGGTTTACGGCGTCCTGGTAAGCTACAACAAGGAACTGAACAGCACCATCATCCGCATCGTGTTTGATGATGCCGTCACCTATACCCATGAGATATCCGGAAGCAGCTCCGTGCTGAAAATAAACCGCGGAAGTTCGGGCAATACGGGCAGCACCGGAAACACAGGGGTAACGAGTCCGACAACCACGCCTGCGCCTGCTGCCACAAATCCGCCTCAAACCGGCAATGATACCAGCCGGAGCGACAGCAGCAGAGCTTCGGTAAACGCCAGTTTCTCCGGCAATTCAGTCACCATTACGGCGGCAAGCACCAGCGGATACAGAATCTATACGGCCGGTGATCCGTCGCGGATAGTCATCGAGGTGCCGGGCACCGTTTTGCCCGGAGAAAAGACCATGGGTTCCGGCGCTCTCTACCAGAAGGCAGTTTTGTCCCAAATGAATGCTTCAACAGCCAGGATCGAGCTTTATGCCTCGGAGCTGCCCCAGTGGACGGTGGACGAAAGCGCCACGGGCCTTAAAGTAAACCTGAACCGCAGCGGCGCGGCCAATATCCAGGCTGGGGATGGCGATGATGTAGCCCTGAAGCTCATCGGTACCAATATTGTTGGAAAGTACAGGAAATATGCCGACAAAATCATAGCTGAAAATGATGTAAAAAATAACGCGTATGCCTTCATGTTCCCTGCGGATCTCATCGATCTGGGACAGGGCAGCGTCAATATCAATAACGCGCTGATCAGCACGGTGACCACGCTGACAACGCCGTCCAGTTCCTTCCTCAAGATTGAAAAGAAGGATGCCACCAAGGAGTTCAGCATCGTTGAAGGCTCATCTTCAAACGAACTCCTGATAGTGGCCAAATCCGGTTCGGAGACGCCCTCCAAGGTACCGGCCAGCAACAATACGGGAATTGTGGGCAACATCAATATCAGAAATCCGCAGAGTTCTGCCAGGGGCAAGCTGGTGGTCCTGGACGCCGGGCACGGCGGAAGCGATCCGGGTGCGGAATTCAGCGGCTACCTGGAAAAAGACTTCAACCTGGACATCACGCTGAAGCTGGAGGCCATCCTGAAACAGAAAGGGATCGATGTAAAAATGACCCGGAGTACCGATGTGTTTGTCGGACTCGAAGAACGGGCCGAAATGGCCAACAGCTGGGGAGCCGACCTGTTCGTCAGCATCCACAACAATTCCATGCCCGAAGGCATGAAGGGATCCATGACCTTCTACTATCCCACAAGCTATAAGGGAAAGACATACGCCAGGATGATCCTTGACAACATGTACGACAAACTGAACATGGGTGCCATGGGAAGCAGCGGTCTCAGGAGCGCAAACTATGTGGTACTCAGGCAAACCAAGATGCCTGCGGTCCTGGTGGAGGTTGCGTGCATGTCCCATCCCGATGATCTGAACCTGCTGAAAAGCGAAGCCTTCAGGCAGAAAACTGCCGAAGTCCTGGCAGACAGCATCATTCAGATACTGAATCAAATGTAAAATGTAAATCAGGTAAACGTCCTGTACAGGATGATGCCCTGAAAGCGGATCATGTAATCAATAAAGCCACACGGCAGGTATGATTCCATAAAAAAGAATGGGTTTCCTTGCGGCTGAAGCCGTGCGGAAACCTTTTTGCTGTAAAAGACATCCATCGATTATGCTGGATAACCCGACATACATATGATAACATTAATGAATAGAAATTTTGATGGGGATGGAATGTGTATGGAAAGCAGCAGATATGACGGACGAAGAAACGATGAAATGAGAAAGGTCACAATAACGCGCGATTATACGAAGTATGCGGAAGGCTCGGTATTGATTGAACTTGGGGAGACCAAGGTCATCTGTACCGCTTCAGTTGATGATAAAGTACCGCCTTTCAAGAAGGGAACCGGAGAAGGCTGGGTGACAGCCGAATACGATATGCTGCCGCGTTCCACGGCTACCAGGAACAACAGGGACAGGAACAACCTCAAGATCAACGGCCGGTCCAATGAGATTCAAAGGCTGATCGGAAGGGCCCTGCGTTCGGTTGTTGATTTCAAGACGCTGGGCGAGAGAACCATTATCATCGATTGTGATGTAATTCAGGCCGACGGCGGCACGAGATCCGCTGCCATCACCGGCGGATTCGTGGCGCTCATGGATGCCTGCAGCTATCTGGTCAATGCCAATATCATTCCGGAGATACCCATCCGGGACTTCGTGGCGGCCATCAGCGTGGGCTATGTGGATGACCGGGAACTTCTGGATCTCTGCTATTACGAGGATTCACGCGCAATCGTGGACATGAATGTGGTGATGACATCCACGGGCAAGCTCATCGAAGTGCAGGCGACAGGGGAGGAAGCTCCCTTTGACAGAAAGGTCCTGGATCATATGCTGGACCTGGCAGAAAAGGGGATCAACGAGCTGGTCGCCATACAAAAGCAGGTACTATTGTCTAGGTGATTGGAGGATAAGGTTGAAAACACTGATTGTTGCAACGAAAAACAAGGGTAAGCTGCGGGAGATCAGGGAGCTCCTGGAAGGAACGGCATACGAGATCCTGTCCATGGCTGAGGCGGGATTTGATCAGGATATTGTGGAGGATGGCGAAACCTTTGAAGAGAATGCCCTCATTAAGGCGAGAGCCATCCACAGAATTACCGGCGGCATTGTTCTGGCGGACGACAGCGGATTGGAGGTTGATTTCCTCAACCAGGCTCCGGGAATCTATACCGCCCGTTTCCTGGGGGAACATGCCCAGGATGTCGATCGCTGCCGCGGGTTGCTGAGCCTTTTGGATGGCGTATCCGATCCCTACCGGAAGGCACGGTTTGTCTGCTCAGCCGCCATTGTCTCCGGGGAAGGCGAGATGACCGTCAGGGGTGCCCTGGAAGGGGAAATAGCCCTGCAGGCTGCCGGAACCAACGGTTTCGGTTATGATCCGATCTTCTGGGTGCCTGAGTACGGAAAAACTCTGGCTCAACTGGATTCTGAAACCAAGAACCGGATCAGCCACAGGGGTAAGGCCTTCCGAAAAGTTGCGGAGTATTTGAAGCAAATGCTCTGAGCGTTGAAGTTACGCAAGAAAAAATGTTCATGAAGGTTGGCGCGTACAGATGAAGCTGTTCATCGTCATCAGTGATTCTCATGGAAATATGGGAAGCCTGAAACGAATCATCAGCCAGTATCCCCATATCCCGTCCATTATTCACCTGGGCGACTATTACAGGGATGCAGTGGCGCTGAAACAATTGTATCCGGACAAGGAATACTATATGGTGCCGGGAAATTGCGATTACCTGGTCTCGAATGCATCCGCAGAGCTGATCCTGGAGGTTGAAGGCCTACGGGTTCTTTTAACCCACGGCAACAGGTACAGTGTCAAGAGCGGGCTGCAGAGACTGCGGGCAAAAGCGTTGCAGGACAGGCTGGATGTTGTATTGTTCGGGCATACCCACATCCCGGTGATTGACAAAACGGGCGGATGCCTGCTGGTTAATCCCGGCAGCGCGGGTTATCCCCGAATCGCCGGTCCTTCAACATACGCCCTTCTTGAAATCGGAAACGGTATGGCAGAAGCGCGCATTATGGAGGTACCATGATATACTTTGACAACAGTGCAACAACAAAACCCTATAAAGAAGTCGTAGACCTGGTTGCCAAAATCTCCTACGAGGAATTTGGCAATCCCGCTTCATTGCATTCTTTCGGTATACGGGCAGAAAGAATACTGGAGCAATCGCGAAAACAGCTGGCCGAAACGCTGAAGGCCGATCCTGAAGAAATTATCTTCACTTCAGGAGGAACCGAGTCCATCAATATGGCTATCAAAGGCACCGCCGAGGCGATGAAGCGATCCGGGAAGCATATCCTCTCTACACCCATCGAGCATCCAGCAGCCCTCGAATCCCTGAAGGTGCTGGAAGAGATGGGCTTTACAGTGGAAATGCTGAACGTGGACGACAAGGGACGCATCGATCCTGAGGAGCTGAAAAGGAAGATCCGCAAGGATACCATCCTGGTCAACATCATGATGGTGAACAATGAAACCGGCGTGATACAGCCCGTTGCTGAAGCCGCACAAATCATTAAATCGGTCAACCCCAAAACGGTCTTCCATGTGGATGCTGTTCAGGCCTACGGGAAGCTTCCCATCGATACCAGGAAACTGAAGGCGGATATCATCTCCTTCAGCGCCCATAAAATTCATGGTCCGCGGGGGGTGGGCATGATGTACCTGAGGCATGGCACAAAGATACGCCCCATCCTGACGGGCGGCGGCCAGGAAAAGCAGTATCGTTCCGGAACCGTCAATGTGCCGGGCATAGCCGGCTTTGCCTGCGCGGCTGTGAGGAAGACCAGTCAGATGGAAGAGGATAACCGGACCATCAGACAGGTCAGGGAAAGGCTTATCGCCGAACTGAAAAGCAGGATGCCCGACCAGATCCGGATAAATTCGCCCGAGGACGGCCTGCCGGGAATCCTGAGCATATCCTTCCGGTCGGTTAAGTCCGAGGTGATACTCCATGCCCTGGAACAGCATGAGATCTATGTTTCCAGCGGTTCAGCCTGCAGTTCGAAGAAAAACAGCATCAGCCATGTGATCAAGGCTTTAAACATCCCTGCGCCCTGGTCAGACGGCACCATACGCTTCAGCTTCTGCGGGGAGAACAATGAAGAGGAAGCCACAGCCTGCGCACAGGCCCTGCAGGAGATCCTGAACACGTACGCGTTGTCAAAATAAATAAAGGATAACCAAAGCAAAGAAGGTATGCAGATGATGGAGAAAGTGATTCTGGTACGGTATGAAGAGATTTTTCTGAAAAGATCCAACAGGAACTTGTTTGAAAACAGGCTCATCAGGAATATCAGGCAGCGCCTGGAGAGTCTGGGAAATATCCGGGTCACCTGTTCCCAGAGCCGGATTTACATCGAAATTCCCGATGAGGATTTTGACCTGGTGGAAGCAGTAGAGCGACTGAAAAAGGTGTTTGGCATCGCTTCCCTAAGCATCGTTCACAAGGTTCCCACCGATTATGAAATCATCAAGACCTCGGCGGTGAGCATTGTGGCTGATCTCCTGTCCAGGTACCATTACAGGACGTTCAAGGTGGAATCCAAGCGGGCCGACAAATCATTCCCTCTAAATTCCCCGCAGCTTTCCGCCGATTTGGGCGCCCATATTCTCAGGAATTTCCCGCGCCTGAAGGTGGATGTGAGGAATCCGGATTTCGTGTTCTATATCGAGGTGCGTGAATCAACCTATCTCTATTCCGAGATCATCCCCGCAGCCAAGGGATTGCCCACAGGAACAGGAGGCCGGGCAACCCTGCTCCTTTCCGGGGGCATCGACAGTCCGGTGGCCGGATGGATGATCGCCAAGCGGGGCGTGGAAGTGGATGCGGTATATTTCCACAGCCCGCCATACACCAGTGAACGGGCCCGTGAAAAGGTCGTACGGCTTTCGGAAATCCTGTCTGAATGGACCATGGGCATGCGGCTTTATGTGGTTCCCTTCACGGAGATCCAGATGGCCATCCATCAGAAATGTCCTCAGGAATACCTGACCATCATCATGCGGCGTTACATGATGAAGATTGCCGAACGGATTGCCCGCAACGATGGATCTCTTGCGCTTATAACCGGTGAAGCCATCGGCCAGGTGGCCAGCCAGACCATGGAAAGCCTGCTGGTGACCAATTCGGCAGTCAGCCTACCGGTTTACCGGCCGCTCATTGGTATGGACAAGAACGAGGTGGTCAGCATCGCCAGGCATATCGGCACCTATGATACTTCCATCCTGCCCTACGAAGACTGCTGCACCATTTTTGTGGCCAGGCATCCGGCAACGCGCCCCTCGCTTGAAAAAACCCTGGATTATGAATCGGTACTGGATGAGGAGCAGCTGATTGCCAAAGCGCTGGAACAGATGGAGACCATCATCGTGTAACCCGGCGTTCGCCCGCAGAATGTTAGGTCATCTCCCAAGGTGGTATATATGATAGAGCAGCCCGACTTACCGCATACGGAACGGTTGCGCCGGAAATGAAAATTGGGGAGATGAAGTGTTTGAACCAATTACAGCCTACATACGAAACCGCAATAAAATGCCCGGCATGTGATAAAGAGTTTGAAATTACCAAGGTGAGAAGCCGTGCCGTAAAGCTTGTGAGGCAGGATACCGACTTTTGCCCATATTATGAGGGAATCAACCCGCTCTATTACGAGGCGGTCGTGTGTTCGCACTGCGGCTACGCTGCCCATATCACGTCCATTAATGCGCTGAACCGCATCGAAAAGCGAAGAATACAGGACCACATCACCAAAAAATGGACGCCGAGGAGCTTCAGCGGGCAACGGACATGGGATAAAGCCCTGGAAGCCTTCAAGCTTGTGCTTCTGAACCTGAATGTGCGGGAGGCTGTTCATTCTGAGATCGCAAAAATCTGCATGCGCATCGCGTGGCTCTATCGATATGCCGGGGATAATGAACTTGAACAATGCTACCTGAACCATGCCCTGAACAGTTATATCCGGGCTTACGAAGAAGAAGATCTTGTCCAGTCCAAAGTGGATCCCTTCACCATGCTGTTCATCATCGGGGAGCTCTGTTGCAGAACCGGAAAGACTGACGACAGTCTCCATTGGTTCAGCAGGCTGATTAAGGAAAATTCCGATCCCAGGAACAAGGGGAAGATACCCGGAAGGCTGATAGAAACCACCAGGGACAGGGTTCACGAGCTCAGGCATAATGCGGATAAAGAAGTGGGAGGGTAAGCACAGGATGCTGAAGATTGGCAAGCTTTCCAACCAACAGCTTGAGCGAATACTGACCCGCTTTTCCGGAAAGCTGAGAAACGAGGTGCTGACCAGGCCCTGCATCGGAGAAGACTGTGCTGCTCTGGATTTCGGCGGGCAGCTTTGCGTTGTGACAACCGATCCCATAACCGGCGCGGAAAGCGATATCGGAACCCTTGCTGTACATATTGCATGCAACGATTTGGCTTCCAGCGGGGCAGAACCCGTTGGGCTCATGGTTACCCTGCTGGTTCCGCCCGGAGCCGGGTTAAATCAAATTGAAGAGGTCATGAGCCAAATCAAAAAGGAAGCCGATCTGGTCAATGCCGATATCATCGGGGGACATACCGAGGTGACCGATGCGGTGACCCGTATGGTGGTCAGCATCACAGCCCTCGGAAAGGCGAGGGAGAACCGCGTTGTGACAACCTCGGGCGCCCAACCGGGCGACGATATCGTTATGACCAAGTATGCGGCAACGGAAGGCACGGCCATTCTGGCCAACCTGCTCGGTGATTTCCTGGAACCCAGAATCGGCAGGGAGACTGTAGCCAGGGCGCAGCAGCTGATCGGTTCCATCAGCGTTCTGAAGGAAGGGCTTATTGCGGCCGACTATGGGGCCACAAGCATGCATGATATCACCGAAGGCGGCGTCCTGGGCGCCGTATGGGAGCTGTGCCATGCATCTTGCTGCGGCGCTATTATCTATAAAGAGAATATCCCTTTATTGGATGAAACAAGGAAGATCTGCGCATGCCTTGGCCTTGACCCGTTGAGGCTTATCTCCAGCGGAAGCATGCTGATCACCTGCAAGGACGGTAACGGCCTTGTGGAAGAGCTTCAGGAAGCGGGTATCCGTTCCTGCATCATCGGAAATATTACCCGCGATAAACAGTGCATGCTTGCCGATGGGGGAAATATGGTAAAGATCGATCCACCTGAGTCCGATGAATTATACAAAGCCAGAAAGCTGTTCCTGGAGGGTGAATGATGGGGATTGATCAGGCGGCCGGATTCCAGGTGTTTGTGGGGATATGCCTTTTCGTATTGGGACTTTGCATCGGTTCCTTCCTGAATGTCTGCATATACCGCATCCCCCTGAAGCAATCGGTCATTTCCCCGCCTTCCCATTGCCCAAACTGCAACACACGGCTGACTGCGGCGGATATGATCCCTGTCGTGAGCTATATCCTGTTGCGCGGCCGCTGCCGTTACTGCAAAGCTGGCATCCCGGTGCGCTATCCGCTGGTGGAACTGCTGACCGGTATGGTCTATCTTATCCTATATATAAGATACGGTTTTTCGGTGGAAACACTGGCCCTTCTCTATCTTTTCTCCATTCTTCTGGCAGTGCTGTTCATCGATCTTGACCACATGATCATTCCCAACGGCCTTGTCCTTTTAGGAATGGCCGGAGGAGCACTGACGACGGTCTACAACCTTTTCGTTCCCTTCTCGCTTTACCAGCCTTCAAAATGGTATACCCCGCTGATTGGAATGGTTTCGGCATCGGGCATCCTGTTTGCCGTCGCCCTGATCGGCCTTTTGATCTATGGAAATGACGGTGCTATGGGAATGGGGGATGTGAAGCTGTTTATTCCCATCGGCATGTTCCTGGGGTGGAAGCTGGCCCTTTTGTCCCTCTTTTTAGCTGTCATGCTTGGGGGTATAACCAGCATCTTTCTTCTTATTTCCCGAATTGTCAAAAGAAAATCGGCCATTCCGTTTGGTCCTTTTATTGTTGCAGGTACCTTTATTGCGACTTTGTTCGGAAATTCGATAATTTCTTGGTATTTTGCCCAAATCTGAAGCCCCAATTTCACAAAATTATAGTATAATACTTATATACCCGTTTTTTCAGACTGGTATTCAGAGTCTATTTATGTATAATAGATATGTATAATCATTTTTTACCTGTTACATTTGCAAAAATATATAAAAGGGGATTTGGATTATGCCTGGAAAATCCGGTAAGAATTCTGCTGTCAGACAATTTCTGGAGAAAAACAAGTCATTGGCTTTCCTGCTTCCCTTACTCGTCATCCTGATTGTCGTCCTGATCATCGTCTACTCCGGGAACAGCGATATGCCGGCATCATCCGACGTAACCGTATCGCCTTCACCAGGTACTCCTGTAAACCTCAATGACAAAACGCGCGCTGATATTCTGCCCCAGACCGAAAGACCATCCGAGGAACTGAACTGGGAAGAAATCAGGCAGGATCCTTTTGCAGCGCCCATGAAGCTTACTGGTATCCTGCGCTATCCGGATGATCGGACAAAAGCCATCATTGAGTATTCCGGCGCCGGTTTTATCGTCAGAAAGAATGATTACATCGGAAAATCCCCCTGGAAAGTCACTGAAATTTATGAAACCAGCGTCATGCTGGAAGCTGACGGAAAAAGCCAGCTTCTTGAACTGGAGCCGGGTTCCGCCGGAAGATCTGCCAATGCCGAGTACATAAACCCGGATCCCGGAACCATGACCATACGCCTTGCAGAAACAGATATCCGGGATGTCATTTCGGCGCTTGTCCTGGATTTGGGATATAATGTGGTTTACCTGAACAACACAGTTATTGTCGAGCGCTTCGACGGGACGAACCTCCCTCCGCTTGAAGCATTGGCTCTTCTGCTGAAATCGGAAGGGCTGGATTACATACAGGACGGCAATACCATGATTGTCGGTTCCTCTGATACATTGAATACCGTCTTTTTCGACAGCATGGTGCTGACCCGTTTCTCTTTGAACTATGTGGATGCCCGTACCATTTCCTCACAGATAGAAAACCTGAAACTGCCGGTAACCAAGATTACGTTGGATACCAACCCCAACGCCATATGGGTCCAGGGTCTTCCGAGGGAACTGGGTAAAGTCCGCGAGCTGATTGCCATGCTGGACAAGCCTGAGAACGTATCCTCTGCCGTCAGCGTTTCAAAGGTCACAGCCATCAACCTGACCTATATCACTGCCCGTCAGATGAATGATATTCTCAGGGGAGTCGGTCTGCAAACCGGTCTTTACCTTGAATCCAATCCCAAGCTCCTGTACGTTTACGCCGATGAGAACCAGCTGGCTCAGATCATGGAGCTGAAGAGCAAACTGGATATTCCCGAAAACCAGACCGGCACCGACTTCATCGTATCCATGAAAAAGCTGACCTATATCAAGGCCAAGGAAGTCGTGCCCATTGTCTACGAACTGGGACTCGGCGTGGATGTGATCACCTTTGACAGGACCGCCAGGGCCGTCTGGCTCAAGGGGGATGAGGCAGCCGTCAACCGGGTGTCTTCCATTATCGATATGATCGATATCCAGCAGAACATTGACAATAACCGCTTCTTCATCAAGAAGCTCAAGAATATATCAGCCCTTGAAGCGGATTACAGACTGAAGTTGTTGGGAATCCCCGAAATCAAGACATATACCTTCAGTTATCCTCAGTTCTCAAAGTGCATCCTGGTGGTCTGCCCCGAGGATTACAAGATCTTTGTCATGGATCATCTGAACCAGTTTGATGTAGTGGCGGACAAAATCAAGGTGCCGATTGATTATTCGGACGATGCTTCAGGAACCTACCGGCTGGAGCAAAGGCTTGAGCTTCTGGTGACTCTGACCGGGATTCCCAAGGAGAGCTTCATGATATCCAGGAACATATCCAGGGATAACAACCCTTACTTTGTGCTCATCCTTGAAGAAACTCCCGAAAGGATCAAGATGGTGGAGGATTTGATCGATAAACTGGATAATCCTCGCGAAAACGAATATGAACCGAATTACTGAGCCGTATAAGGCACCCATAAATAAGGACAGTGGTGATGGACGATGCGATTTACTGGTGTAACTGATTCTGCTTATGCACTTTCCATAGATGATTTGCTCAGGATGACCGTTGAGCGCCGGGGTTCGGATCTCCATCTGGCTGTGGGCATGCCGCCGTGCATCCGCATCCATGGGGAACTGGTGCCCATCGATGCGCCTGTTCTTAAGGCTCAGGATGTGGAGTATATGATCCTTTCCATCATCCAGGATTACCAGCGGGAAAAGTTGGAACAGGATATGGAGCTGGATTTTTCCTATGCGGTTCCCGGCTGTGCCCGGTTCAGGGGAAATGTCATGTTCCAGAGGGGAACGCTTGCCGCGGTGTTCAGGGCGGTTCCCTTTGTTATCCCCGATTTTGACAAGCTGGGATTGCCCCAGGACATCAAGCGTCTGTGCGATCTGCCGAGAGGGCTTATCCTGGTAACCGGCCCCACTGGCAGCGGTAAGTCCACCACCCTGGCGGCCATGATCGATCTGATTAACAACACGCGGGCATGCAATATCGTGACCATAGAGGATCCCATTGAGTTTTTGCATAAGCATAAGAAATCGTCGGTAAGACAGCGGGAAATAGGTACGGATACCCATTCTTTTGCTTCGGCCTTGCGCCACGTGCTGCGGCATGACCCGGATATCATCATGATAGGCGAAATGCGTGACCAGGAGAGCATCAGTATCGCACTGACAGCCGCTGAAACGGGTCACCTGGTATTGTCGACGCTGCATACTCAGACCGCTCCTTTGACCATTACGCGTATCATTGATTCTTTCAGTGAGGATAAGCGGCTTCAAATCAGACAGCAATTGGCAAACTCCCTCCGGGCCGTCATTTCCCAGCAGCTGATTCCCACCATCGACGGGAAGGGACGGGTTGTTGCGGTGGAATACATGGTGGATACGCCCGCCGTCAGAAGCATGATCCGGGAAGGCAAGGAGCATCAGCTCTATTCTGCCATACAAACCGGGCAGAAAGACGGCATGCAGACCATGGATCAGGCGCTTATAAAGCTGTTTAAGGCAGGAAGGATATCGAGGGAGTCCGTTTTGGAATATTGCGTGGACAGGGCTGAAGTGGAGAGGCTTATGAAGAACGCATTTTATGATCAATTTTGACGGGAGGATCTAAAATGCCTGTATTCAGCTACGAATGCATGAATAAACAAGGCGAACTGGTCACCGGAGAAATCACGGCGGACACTGTGGCCTCCGCTGTTGAAAGGCTGCGGGCTTCCGGTCTGGCTGTGCTGGAACTGAATGAGCATAAGGAAAGAATACAGCGCAGCCTATTGGGTAATCGTAAGGTCAAAATAGCTGATGTGACTTTGTTCAGCCGTCAGCTTGCCGCCATGCTAAGCGCAGGTATAACAGTTACAAAAGCGCTTTATACCCTCAGCAGGCAGACTGCAAACCCGACGCTTCGCCAGGCTTTGGAAACCATCGCAAAGAATGTTGAAGGTGGAATGAGCCTGTCGGATGCTTTCAGCGCCTTTCCGGATATCTTTTCACATCTGTATATTTCCATGCTGAAAGCAGGCGAAGTCGGAGGTACGCTGGATAAAACGCTGATCCAGTTATCCGAGCAACTTTACAAGGAAAAAAGAGTTAAGGACAACGTCAAATCGGCCATGTCCTATCCAATAATAATCGTCATTGTTACCATCGTGATTTTCCTGTTCATGCTTGTGATTATGGTTCCCATATTCCAGGGGTATATACCTCAAACAGCCCAAATACCTGCGATTACCCAGTTCATATTTGACGTTTCCAGCTCTCTCAGAACAAGATGGTACATCTGGATTTCCGTGCTTTTGGCGATTGTCTGCGGCAATTATCTTTTCTTCAAGAGCCAGACAGGCCATAATCTCTGGGAGAACTACAAGTTGAAACTTCGTATCATAGGCCCAATCATGACCAAATCAGTCATCGCGAGGTTCACAAGAACGCTGGCTACCTTATTGGAAGGCGGCATACCGGTGGTTCAGGCCCTGGAAGTTGCCGGACCTACCTCGGGAAGCGATATACTGGCTGATACGGTCAAATTGGCAAACAAGAGGATCGAGGAAGGAAAATCCATCGCTTCCACGCTGGAGGAGAGCCCGGTTTTTCCTCCCTTGGTTACCCAGATGATCGCCACTGGCGAGGAAACCGGTAAGCTGCCGGAAATGTTGTCCAAAGTCGCCGATATCTATGAAGACGAAGTGGACACGGCGACAAAAAACCTTTCGTCGTCCATCCAGCCGCTATTGCTGATCATTATCGGCGTCTTGGTTGGCGGAATGCTCATCGCTCTGTATGTACCAATTATAACATCCGTTGTGTCCCAGGCTAGTTGAGTAAATATTCCTTTTACGCGATCATAAATGTCTACAAAGCAGGGGTTGAAAATTATGGGTTTATTCAAAAAGGGCGTTATAGGCCTGGAGTTGGATTCAAAGGAAATTCGTGCTGTCGAAGTCGGCGGAACCGTCAGGCAGCCGGTGATTACGGCATGGGGACGCATAAGCTTGCCTGAAGGAACGGTCAAAGATGGCCGCATCATGAATGTGGAATCCCTGGCCTTGTATCTGGACAGGCTGATTTCCGAAAGCGGTTTCAGGTCGCGTGATATTTTGCTTGGTGTTGCCAATCAGGATGTGATCATCCGTTTTGCCACATTTCCCAAGGTTCCGGAAGACAAAATACGGAATATGGTAATGTTCCAGGCCCAGGAATACATACCGGTTCCTTTGGAAGAATTGCAGTTGGATTATATTGTTGCCGGGGAAACACAGAACGAGGAAGGGTCTTTTCTGAACATCATCCTGATAGGCGCCAGGAAAAGAATGCTCAATGATTTTATCCAGGCATTTTCTAGGGCCAAGCTGAACATCATGGAAATCGATTCGGTAACAATGGCCATCGGCCGTGCCGCAATGACTTCCGTCAACCAGAATATTTTCGCCGTCGCCGGGTTCAATCATGATATCGCAAATATCATGATTTTCAAAAACGGCGTGCTTTCCATGGCGCGTTCGGTTCCGTTTTCCCAAACCATCGCATGGAAAAATGGATACGAGGATCAATCCGATAACGTGGGCGACATGGCGGACATCCTCATCGGTGAACTCCGATCTTCCATCGGGTATTATCGCATGCAAAGCGATGATGCCATTGAGGACGTTTACCTCATCGGGTTACCCAATATCAAAAACATTGCCGAAAAATTCAGGGAAGCCGGATATGACGCAAAAATCGCTCAGCCTTATCAAAATATTCCGGTAAAAAATAACGGTCTCGGCTATTTCAGCACCATCGATTTTTCGGCCGCCATCAGCCTTGCCGTAAGAGGATTGGAGGGATGAATCGTGTATGCAGTCAGACTGTTGCCGCAGGAATATCTGCAAATACGCAATACCGCACGTAGAAGCAAAATGACGTTAATAGTCTTAATAGCTTCTGTCGCCGTTTTTGCTGCGGCTCTGATCATAACAGGCTTGATTCGCGCTTCCCTGCACAGGGAATATGAAGCCCTCAAAACAAGCAATGAGATGATGATGCAGCGCATAGAATCCCTGAAGCCTGTGGAATCGATGCAGAATGAGATTAATACTTTAAAGCAGAAGGTTTCCCAGGCTTTGAAAATCTGTCCTGATTGGGATTTGTACATTCCTGCCCTGGGGAACGCTATACCGCCGAATATTTTCCTTACCAAGCTGACAGCAAGATATGCCGACGGTAAAAGCAATGTGGCCCTTAATGGCCGTGCTCCGGATCAAGGGGCAATTTATACAATGATAGCTTATATTGAAAATGTTCCGGGAGTTAGTCATGTTACCTGCTCGCGCGCAACGGAAGATACTTCCTCCGGAAATATCGAATTTGAATTGAACATACAGCTTAATACCATTTCTGGTGCCCAAACGGAGGGTAATGAACAATGACGTATGAGATCACAAAAAAACAGAATTATGTCCTGCCTACTGTTGTTCTTTGCGTGTTAATCCTGACACTTGCTGTTTTTACGGTTATGGCGATCATGGATATCATGGAGATTTCATCCCAGATTAAAATTGAGAAGCAGTACTGGCAGGCGAATGAGCAAAAGCTAGCCCAATTGGAACAACTGGATCACAGGAAGGATGAACTGGAACGAGTCTACGATTTACTGAACCGGCTAATTCCAATGTCCGCCGATGAGGACATGCTGATCAACCGGTTAGATACCCTTTCCAGAAATGCAGGTTTGCATCTGGGATCAGTTGAGTTTGGCGATAGGGTAGTAAATGCAGAAAGTAATCTGAATGAAATGCCTGTGTCATTAGCATTCAAAGGAAGCTACCTCAAATTTGCTGAAATACTGCCGTATATAATAAAAGGAGAAAGGTTGCTTAGAGTTGAGGAAATTGAAATTGAGCGACAGGATGGGACGAACGATGTCGTTAATGTAAAGATGAAGGCTAAGGCTTTTTACAGATAACAACACTTCTTTGGTCGGGGCATAAAGTAAGGATGAAAAGAGTATGGTTATGCGAACAGAAATGGGATATCTGGGTGAACAGCTCATTAAGATGGGGATCGTTACGGAGGAGCAATTGAAGAAAGCGCTTGAACTCCAAGCCAAAAACAAGGCCAAGGGCATTCGGATTCTGCTTGGTCAGGCGCTTACACAGCTTGGTTATTGCAAGGAAGAGGATATTGCCAGGGCAATGGCCAAAAAGTGGGGCCTGGAATTCATATCCCTAAACCAGCATGGGGTCGATATGGCAGCGGCCAACCTTATCACGCCGGAGATTGCGCAAAAATACAAGCTCCTGCCGATTCGCATCCAGGACGGCAAGCTCCTTGTTGCCATGAGCAATCCCAATGACATCATAGCCATCGACGACATCGAGCTGCTCACAGGTTATGAAGTCCAGCCTGTCATTGTAACAGACCGTGAGCTGCGAATCGCCATCGAACAGTTTGTAAACTTCAGTAAAGGAATTGATTCCGGCAGTGAAATCAAGGAAGAAGAAGAGGAACGCATTGATACCATCGATGATGAGTCCAATGAGAAGCCAGCCGTGCAGTTGGTAAACCAGGTCTTGCACCAGGCTGTTCGGGCTAACGCCAGTGATATACATATAGAACCCCAGGAGAAATACACACGCATCCGTTTCAGAATTGACGGCGTACTTCATGAAATCGCCCAGGTACCGTTAAAGCTCCATCCAACCATTGCTTCCAGGATCAAAGTCATGGGCGGGATGGATATTGCGGAAAGAAGGGTTCCCCAAGACGGAAGAATCACTGTCAGAATAGAAAACAAGACAGTTGACATCCGCGTTGCCACTTTGCCGTCAGCTTTTGGCGAGAAGGTTACCATGAGATTGCTTGACCGGAACAGCAAAGTTTTTACCCTTGAAGAGCTGGGCTTCCCGGAAAGGCATTTAAGACGTTATGAAAAAGCCATCAGGCTTCCCTATGGTTTCATTCTCATCACAGGGCCGACGGGCAGTGGAAAAAGCACCACCCTATATGCGACACTGGCAAAACTCAACTCGCCCGACAAAAACATCATCACCCTGGAAGACCCTATTGAGCGGCGCATGAACGGCATCAATCAGATCCAAATGAACGCCCGGGCCGGCATGACCTTTGCCTCCGGACTCCGCTCCATATTGCGAAGTGACCCGGACATCATCATGGTGGGCGAGATCCGTGACATGGAGACCGCAAAAATCGCTGTCGAATCAGCTCTAACGGGCCATCTGGTGTTTTCCACACTGCATACCAACGATGCGCCCGGTGCCGTTACAAGGCTTGGTGAAATGGGCGTTGAACCGTTCCTGACAGCTTCATCCCTGATCGGCGTTGTGGCGCAACGACTGGTCCGGCTCCTTTGCCCGGATTGCAAAAAAGGGTTTACATTTTCCAGGGAGGATATTTTAAGGAGCATTCCCGATTTTCCACTCGGGCCGGACGAAAAATCCGTAACCTTGTATAAGCCAGTAGGATGCATGGCCTGCAACAACACCGGTTACAGGGGAAGAATCGGCGTTTTTGAGTTCCTGACCGTGTCCGAACCCATTCAGAAACTGATTCTTGAAAAAGCTTCAGCCAATGCCATACGGGAAGTTGCCATCAGCGAGGGGATGGAAACGCTCAGACAGGATGGTCTGATGAAGGTAAAACAAGGCTTGACATCTATAGAAGAACTGCTCAGGGTTGTCATGTAACATTTCCTGGGAAGGATGATATGATGTTCAGGTTGCTGAACTCCAATAAGGGAATGGCCTTGCCATTGGTTTTGATAACGCTTGTTGTGCTGATGTTTTTCAGTACCGCTATCATTGGCATGAGCACCGTGGATACAAAGGGTTCTGTTTTGGACAGCCAAAAAGCCCAAGCCTATTATTACGCCCATTCGGGCGCAGAGGCGCTGGGTACTTACATCGTTGAGAATCCTGACAATCTGTCCAACAGGGATTTGAAGGAGTTGATAGACAAACTGGTCAGCACCGGTACCAGTCAGCCGTTCACCCTTTCGCCATCGGATACCGGGTCCATCGTGATCAACGTCAGCCGATCGGGCAATATCATTGCCATACGTTCAGAAGCGAATTATGAGGGGACAAAGGCCTCAGTAACCCTGAAAATCGGTGAAAATACCCTGAACACCGGAATATTGAACAAAGCGGTTTTCGCAATGAGCAATATCAAGATGAACGGCGGTACTATCACGGGAGATATCGCTGCTCTGAACAATATCAATATTTCAGGTGGCACCCTCTCCGGAACGACTATCTATATCCATCCTGATGCCGATGCCTCCAGTGTAAGGGCTCCTGTGGGAACAAGGGTTGAAAAACTGGCTGAGGTCTATGATTTCCCGGAATACCCGTTTCCGGAATTCCCCAATTACCCTGTCGGCCTTGCGGAGATCTACGGGGAAGTCAATGTGACAGACAACTATGCAATAACCAATAACCTTTATTATACCGGCGGTATTAATGTCAGCAGCGGCGGAAGGCTTGAAATCATCCGGGAAGGCTCGGACAGCAAGCGGGTTATACGCACCAAACACCTTGGCATATACGGTGGCGGACAGGTTGTCGATATTGGAAGCGGCACAGGGGATCTGGAAATCTATGTGGACGATTATCTGGAAATCGCCCACAACACCACTTTGACATTGAACATCGGCGATGGTAACGTCATCATCCGGACTAAAAAGCTCCGGTTGGATGAGGGCGGAGGCAGCATCGTCGTCAATCAGATCGGTAACGGCAATCTCTACATCTATGTGAATGATGAATTCAAGCTTACTTCAGGAAGTAAAATCAATGTTCCCAACAGGGATGACCCGAACATTCTAGGTAATGCGAAAAAAGCTTTCATCTGGTTTGCGGGAGCCGACGATTATACCGTAACAATTCCCAACCATGCAAGGATAGCCGCCACGCTCCACGTCAAAGAGGGGCAGATCATTTTTGAGGATGGGGCAAGGCTGGATGGCAACCTTATATCAGGAAGCAGTTATATCAGATTAAGCAATGATGTGGCCATAAACGGCGGACTCGTATATGCGCCCAATGCCACCCTCGCCATAGGCAATGGTTCCCGCATCGCTGGCGGTATCATCTGCAATGTGTTTGATATGTCATTGGCTGGAACCAATGGCAACATTGAATACCGTGAGCTGGATGATGATTACAGGGAAATGTTTGAAAACGTTATCAAAAAAACCGAATATAAATATCTGAACTGGGAGTAGGGGGTGACTGTATAGATGCATAAATTGAAAAAAGAAACCGGTGCCAGTCTGGTGGAAATATTGATCTGTATGGCGCTTGTCGGTATCATCGCGATGACGATATTGCCGTCCATCACCTTTGGCTATCTGCAGCTTACCGAGTCGGGCAACAGGACAAAAGCGATTTATGCCGTCAGGCAGATGACCGAGAATGAACTGGTAAACCATAGCGCATCTGGTCACGATACCCTCAGCATCACTTTCGGCAGTGGCAGCAACCGCGTCAGCATAGATGTAAAAGGACGTATTGTGGAGACCGAGGAGTCCTTTGGAACATTGGGAGAAAAAGCGAGGATCAGGGTTTTTATACCTGATAATTAAGGATGGAGTGCGGTTTGCCGTGTATAGAAAAAAGGGTTTTACTTTTATTGAGTTGTTGATATGCCTTGCTCTGGTTGGCCTGGTTCTTGCCATATGCAACAGGTTGTTCTACATTGGGCAGGATGCTTTCAGTACCGGTAATGACCTGTTCCGGCTTCAGACCGAACTGCGCAAGGCAGGCGACACGCTCATGGATGAGATCAGGTATGCCACCGAAATCGATGTGCTTCCCTCCAAACCGGTGTCCTTCGCATCCGGTTACCGATATATCTATATCGAAGATTCAAAGTTGTTCCGTTATTATGCCGGGGGCGCAGAAGCGGTAACCGAACCCGTCATAAAGGACGAGGATATCTTTACCATCAAAAAGCATCCTGATAACAGGAATTTCCTGCTCATTAATTTGACCGGAACGCTTAACGGCAATACCTACAACCTGAGGACGGAGGTTCTGCTCAAAAATGTGTCCAACCTGGATCCCGTAACGGGCAAGGTATTAAAATATAAGACGCCCTTTGATTAATAGGAGAGCATTTTTTTCATGTGTTCCGGGTCTGAAGCATAAACCAGCGCGTTTTCGATGCTGATCTTTCTCTCCCTTACCAACTCCAATAGCGATGCATCCATGGATTTCATGAAGAGTTTGCCGCTGGTCTGAATGACATTGGAGATCTGATGGATTTTATTATCCCGGATCATGTTCTTGATGGCCGGGGTAGTTATCATCACCTCGGTCGCCAGAACACGGCTTTTGCCGTCCAATGTGGGAATCAACTGTTGGGAGATGACGGCCTGCAAAACCATAGAAAGCTGTGTGCGGATTTGCTGTTGCTGGAAGGGGGGAAAAACATCGATGATGCGGTCGATGGTCTTTGAGGCTCCTATGGTATGAAGCGTGGAAAGGACCAGATGACCGGTTTCGGCGGCCGTGAGCGCAATGGAGATGCTGTCCAGGTCGCGCATCTCGCCGATGAGGATCACGTCCGGATCCTGTCGGAGCACAGCCCGGAGCGCGTTGGCATAGCTTAGCGAATCATAGCCGATTTCCCTCTGGTTGACAATACTCCGCTTATGCTCATGGACGTATTCGATGGGATCTTCAAGCGTGACAATGTGGCAGTCCCTGTTGCTGTTGATCCAGTCCACCATGGCAGCCAGCGTGGTGGTTTTGCCGGCTCCTGTCGGACCGGTGATGAGGATAAGCCCCCTGTTCAAGGAACATAAATCCTCAAGGACCGGTGGCAGTCCCAGGGCTTTAAAATCCTTGATGACAGGGTTCAGCATTCGTATAGCCAGGCTGTACCAGGACTTCTGCCTGAAGATATTGATTCGGCAGCGGTATTTCTCATAGGAGGTAATTGAGGTATCAATTTCCCCCGTTTCATTCAGATGGCGCAGTTGATTTTCGTTGAGAAGCTGTGCGGCATAAGTTTCCGCATCGCGGGGGTCCACCCTGGCAAAGGGCAGAGGGCGTAAATGCCCGTTAACTCTGCAGGTCGGCGGTATACCTACGGAAATATGAAGGTCGGAAGCATTCAGTTTCAGAGCTTCATCGATCAGTGTGAAGATATTGTTACAGCGCGGTTCCACAGTTATACCTTCCTGTCCTTTACATAGTATTTTTAAGCTATTATAGCAGAATCTGTGCATATACCATATATCTTTTTGTGAAAAAAATGGATTTTGACATGCGAAATATTTGTATATTATACATATCCGGTACAGGAATTACGTATTTATTCTTGTCACAACCACTAAAAGTGTGGTAAATTATAGTATAGATAGAAATTGTTCAAAATTGCTGGTGTAACCGGCAAATTAATAAAGAGAAAGTAGGAGGGTCAATTTATGCTAAAGAGGTTTGCAAGAAACAACAAAGGCTTCACCCTGGTCGAGCTCATGATCGTCGTCGTCATTATTGGCATTCTAATAGCCATTGCTGTTCCCATTTATAACAGTTCTACGGCTAGCGCTGAGGCGAATGCCTGCAAAGCCAATCAGAGGACCATCGAAGCTGCGATTATGCAGTGGCAAGCCGCGAATAATAGAACTGATAATCCCAGTAATTGGGACGAATTGGTAGGGGAAGGCAAGTATTTAACGGAGAAACCCAAGTGTGGTGGTAAAGAATACGATTTGAAAATTCCGGTCAAATGTCCGAATGATATTCCATCTCATCAACGTGGTTCTAGCTCTAGTACAAGTCCGAGTCCGTAATAGCTTCGCTTTTCACGCATATCAAGCCAGCTTCAAGCTGGCTTTTTAGGTGGATGGAATAATGATACAAATGAAAATAAGGAAAAAAAGAATCGTTTTGATGCTGATCGTGATCGCCGCGATGCTTGTGCTGTTTTTTTCTCTGGTATATAGCTGGAAATGGGCTTACCATGTAGGCACCTATGAGGACGAGCACGGTGTTTACACCGGCGAGTTCCGCGGCAAGACTTTCCACGGCCGGGGACGTTTCGAGTTTTCCAACGGAACGGTTTACGATGGCCAATGGAAAGACGGCGTCATGGAAGGCTACGGCGTTATGACCTTTGCCGATGGTTCCAGGTATGAAGGAAATTTCAAGGACGGCCGCTATTCCGGACACGGTAGGATTATTCTTCCCGACGGCACAGTCATCGACGGCATATTTGAGGAAGGATCGCTGATCGAAGAACAGGAGCACGAAGATTAATGCTGTAAGTGCAATTGTTCCAGAACGCTGAATTAATTTTATAGTCATAGTCCCAGGCTAATTCAATACATCATTCATGGAGACCGTTCATAAGCGGTCTCATCTTTTTGCCTGGATGCTATACTAGGGAGGCATTGTCACCTCAGCATAAAATCCAGGTTTACAAAATACACTATCAGTGATACGATAACAAATGTTAAACGACAGAAAAATACGGTGCTGGAGGTACGAATGTCCAAATATCTCGTCATTGTGGAATCGCCGGCCAAGGCTAAAACCATCAGAAAATACCTGGGCAATGATTACAAAATCGTCGCATCCATGGGGCATGTCAGGGATTTGCCCCAGAGCCATCTGGGTGTGGATGTCAAGAACGATTTTGAGCCCATGTATATCACCATGACCGGAAAGAGCCAATTGATCAAAAGCCTTAAGGAAGATGCGGCCAAGGCCGAGAAGGTATATCTTGCCACCGACCCTGATCGTGAAGGGGAGGCCATATCCTGGCATCTGGCCCACCTTCTCAAATTGGACGGATCCAGCGCCTGCCGGATTACCTTCAATGAAATCACCCAAAACGCGGTAGTTAACGCCATAAAAGAGCCACGCCCCCTTAATATGAACCTGGTGGACGCCCAGCAGGCCAGAAGGGTGCTGGACAGGATCGTGGGCTATGAGATCAGTCCCGTGCTCTGGAAGAAGGTAAAAAAGGGCCTGAGCGCCGGGCGCGTCCAGTCCGTTGCCATGCGGATCATTTGTGACAGGGAAAAAGAGATCGAGGAGTTTGTTCCCAAGGAATACTGGAGCATCGATGCCCGTTTTTCCAAGGAAGACGGCAGCGTCTTTGCTTCGCGTTTTTACGGCAGGGACGGCAAAAAGCTTGAGATTAAGTCGAAGGAAGATTCCGATGCCATTGTGACCCTGATGAAGGGTTCGACCTGGCGCGTTACCCAGGTGAAAAAGAGCACCAAGAAGCGTTCGCCGGCGCCCCCGTTCATCACGAGCACGCTCCAGCAGGAGGCTTCCCGCAAGCTGGGATTCAGCGCCCAGCGGACCATGATGGTGGCCCAGCAACTCTATGAAGGCGTTGAGCTGGGGAACGAAGGCTCTGTCGGTTTGATTACATACATGCGAACCGATTCGGTGCGGATATCCGAGGATGCCCTGAGGGAAGCCCGAACCTACATCCAGAACAGGTTCGGCAAGGATTATCTCCCGGCCAAACCCAGGGTGTTCAAGACCAAATCGGCCGCCCAGGATGCCCACGAGGCCATACGGCCCACCTATGTGGAACGGGAACCGGAGTCGCTGAAAAGCATGCTGACCGCCGAGCAGTACAAACTGTATAAGCTGATTTGGGAGCGTTTCATCGCCTGCCAGATGGAAAATGCCGTATTTGATACCATTTCTGTCGAGATAGAGGGCAAACCGGCCGAAATTGCGGAAAATGTTCCGGCGAACCCTGTGCTCAATTTCAGGTCCAGCGGTTCCAGGATAGCTTTCCCCGGATTTATGGCCCTCTATGTGGAAGGAAAGGACGAAGAGGAAAACGAGGATTCCCAGCAGCTGCCGCCGCTGGCGGAAGGCGAAAGCCTCAGCCTGAAGGATATCGAACCGGCCCAGCATTTCACTGAGCCACCGCCGCGGTATACCGAGGCGACCCTGGTTAAGGCGCTTGAAGAAAAAGGCATCGGCCGGCCAAGCACCTATGCGCCTACCATCAGCACCATCATCAACCGCGGTTACGTGGAACGGAACAAGAAGCAACTGGTTCCCACTGACCTGGGAAAGATGGTGAATAAGCTGATGGTGGAGAACTTCGCCGATATCGTCAATGTCAACTTTACCGCTGAAATGGAAAGCAAGCTGGACAGCGTAGAAGAGGGAAAGATCCCCTGGAAGCAGATCCTGCGGGAATTCTATCTGGGCTTTAAGGAAACCGTGAAAAAGGCCGAGCAGGTCATCGAAAAGGTGGAACTGCCCGTCGAAGTGTCCGACGTGGTTTGCGAAAAATGCGGCAGAACCATGGTGATCCGGACCGGTAGGTACGGCAAATTCCTTGCCTGCCCCGGATACCCGTCCTGCAAGAACACCAAGCCTCTCCTGGAGGAAGCCGGTGTGAGCTGTCCCAAGTGCGGCGGCAAGGTGATCATCCTCAAGAGCAAGAGGGGCAGAAAATACCTGGGCTGCGAGAACTATCCCAACTGCGACTTTATGTCATGGGACATGCCTTCGGGCAGTTCCTGCCCGAAATGCGGCAGTTTCATGACGCAGAAATCCAAGGGCAAAGCCTTGATTCTCACATGCGCCAATCCCCAGTGCGGGCATGTGGAGGAGCAGGAGAAGAAGGGAAAGGAAAAAGCAAAGGCAAGCACCGAATAAAAACGGTGCTCTTTATTTTATGGCTTACGGTTCGGCCTTGTAGTCCTGCACCAGGCTCATGGTCCTGTCGTAGGAAGCATAGGCCTCGGCCAGCACTTCCGCATCATACTCGTTGTTCCGGTAAAATTCCTTGTGCGGAACAGGAATGATTTTGAACCGGAAAATCCCGTTCTCCCTGTAACGCCAGAGCCAGGTCGGGATATGGGTCACTTCGCGGATGATGGTTTTGCCCGTTTCCGGGTTCTTTTCAAAGGTCACCTTGACCAGCATGCTGTCCTCGGCCAGTTCCTTGTTGGTGAGCGGATAGCCCGAAGCGCCGCGTCTCTGGTTGGATACAAAATTACCCATGGAGTAGATGACATATTTCTGCTCGCCGTTGTGCTCGATCATCTCGCTGGGTTCCACCACATGGGGATGGGAGCCCAGGATCACATCGGCGCCCCAGCTTATCATATCCCTTGCCAGCTGCTTCTGCTCCTCGGTGGGCTGCTGCCGGTATTCCACACCCCAGTGCATGCAAACCACCGAGACGTCCACATTTTCCTCCATATCGGCCAGTTCTTTCTGAATCCTTTCCCGGTCGATAAGGGCAAGATGCTTATATCGCTGCTCCTCGGTCAGGGCCAGTTCATTCATGTTGCAGCTGTAGGTATAGGCCATAATACCTATTTTGATGCCGTTGACCTCTTTCACAAGATAACGGGGCTCTTCTCCGTCATAAACGCCAAGGACATCAAGTCCGCGGCTTTTGATGTTGTCACGGGTTTCGAACATACCGGCAAGTTTTCTGTCCAATTGATGGTTGTTGGAATTATTGACGATGTCAAATCCCACAAACTTGAAGGTGTCGAAGATCTCGGGCGGGCAGTTGAACAGGGGATATCCTGTATAATCCTTCCGGTTGTTGGTGGCAGCACTTTCAAAGCTGATGATGGAAACATCGCTTTCCGCCAGGTATTCCTGGATGGGAGAGAAGATGCTGTAAAAATCGTACCGGTCCTCTTCCGGGATGTATGCCGAATCCTGGAAGGTTTTATGCAGCACGCAATCGCCGGCTGCCATCAAAACAGCTGTCCTGGGCGGTTCGGGCGTTGGTTCAGGCGTGGGTTCAGGTGAGGGTATGGGTATGATCTCCGGTGCAATCTGGTTGGATACAGGCGTGCTTCCAGAGAGTTCAGATTCATTCAGAGAGGCCTGTTTGTCGTTCTGACCGCAGGATGACACAAGAATCAGGCATAGGATAACGGGAAGGATGGCTTTTTTGATCATGGATGCTTCCTCCTGGCCTTTATCGGCTTCTGGAAAGCCATAAACGGCTCAGATGCATTATATAATATTGTCAAACGAGTCTGCAAGCTGCTTGTAAAACACGCTGCAGGCTCCATGATGCCGGTGGCAGGATGGAAAGTCCTCCCGGCAAAACTATGGTATTTATGATATGATATGATGGATATCAAAAGGACAGAATAATGGAACAGGTTGTCCGCCATAATCGTGGACATTTGAGATTCAACCCATATCAAGAGGTGCATAGGATGAAGGATGAAGTCATACACGTCATAGGTGCCGGGCTGGCTGGCTGTGAAGCCGCATGGCAAATTGCCCGGCAGGGTATAAAAGTCAGGCTTTTCGAGATGAAGCCGCATAAAAAGACACCGGCCCACCACAGCAATACCTATGCCGAACTGGTTTGCAGCAATTCCCTGCGTTCCGATCGGCTGGAGAATGCGGTGGGACTGTTGAAGGAAGAACTGCGTCTTCTCGGTTCCCTGATCATGCACTGTGCCGATAAAACCCGCGTACCCGCCGGGGGAGCCCTGGCCGTGGATCGGCACGGTTTTTCGCGCATGGTGACCGAGGCCATTGAAAGCCATCCGCTGATCGAGGTCATCCATGAGGAAGTAACGTCATTAAGTCATGACAACATCACTGTTGTCGCTACCGGTCCGCTGACATCGGAGCCCCTGGCCCAGATCATCAGGCAAATGCTCGGCATGGAAAGCCTGTTCTTTTTTGATGCCGCTGCACCCATCGTGCGGGCTGATACGATCAACATGGATCGCGTATTCAGGGCGTCACGGTATGGCAGGGGTGATGCCGACTATATCAACTGTCCCATGACCCAGGAAGAGTACCTGGCATTCTATGATGCACTGATCCATGCGGAAACCGTGGAACTCAAGGATTTTGAGGATGACCGGATCTTTGAGGGCTGCATGCCCATTGAGAGCATGGCTAAAAGAGGGCTCGATACCATGCGTTTTGGTCCCCTGAAACCGGTGGGCCTGATCGATCCGCGCACCGGGCGGGAGCCCTGGGCCGTTGTGCAGCTGAGGCAGGACAACGCGGCAGGTTCCCTTTACAACATGGTAGGGTTCCAGACCCGGTTGAAATGGGGAGAGCAAAAACGCGTCTTCTCCATGATACCCGGCCTTGAAAACGCCGAATTCGAGCGATACGGTGTCATGCACCGCAACACCTTCATCCATTCGCCAAAGCATCTGGATGCTGCATACCGCCTGAAATCCAGGCCGAACATCTTCTTTGCGGGACAGATCACCGGCGTGGAAGGCTATATCGAGTCGACCGCTTCGGGCATGGTGGCCGGGCTGAACGCCGCCAGGCAGTTAAAAGGCTTGAAGGATCTTATCTTCCCGGCCTGCACGGCCATTGGCGCTCTTGCCCATTATGTTTCCAACCCGGCCAACACCCATTTCCAGCCCATGAATGCCACCTTTGGCATCATGGAACCGCTTGGCACCCGTATGCGTGACAAGAAAGAGAAATACAGAAAGATGGCCGAACGGGCCCTTGGGATGATACAGGAATACGTCAGGCTTCAGGAATAAGCCCGTCCTGAATATACATCAGACAATTCCTGTGTTTTCACGTATTATTATTCGGCATCGTGGACAAATGGTATGCCGGTAAGGCCGAGCCATTGGGTCCATTATTTTTGAGAAGAAAGGTAGCATGCTTGGAAAGGAGAATGGCATGAAGAAGCTAGGACTCAAGTATTTTATCCCGGCACTGCTGCTGGTTCTCGGCATCTGGCTCATGACCGGATTCTACACGCTGAGCACCGACGGCGGTGAACAGGCAGTCATCCTGAGGTTCGGCAGGCATGTCCGGACAGTGGAGGAAGCCGGACTCAAGTGGCATCTTCCTTATCCCATCGAAAAAGCGGAAATTGTCAAGTGCGACGTAATCCGAAGCCTGGAACTGGGTTACAGGACGCAGCAGACAGGCGGCCATCAAACGACCTATGCGGCCGTTCCCGAGGAATCCCTGATGATCACGGGTGATGAAAACCTGGTACATACCGAAAGCGTTATACAATACCGTATCAAGAATGTGGCCGATTACCTGTTCCGGGTACGCCAGGCACCCGAAACCCTGAAGATTGCGGCTGAATCCTCTGTTCGGCGCGTGGTGGCCAATCATGAGCTGGATCATGTGCTCACCGACCAGAAGGACGCCATCCAGAATGAAATACGCGAAGATCTGCAGGCAATCTGCGATGAATACGGATTGGGGGTTGAGATCATCAAGGTTGCCCTCCAGGACGTGTATGCGCCCGATGAGGTGGCCGACGCGTTCACCGATGTCATCAAGGCCCGTGAGGATATGAACCGCTACATCAATGAGGCGCAGAAGCAGGCCAATGAGATCGTGCCCGCCGCCGAGGCCAAGCGCCAGGAGATCCTCAACGAGGCAAACGCCTACAAGGAGAAGCGGATCGCCGAAGCCAAGGGTGATGTGGAGAATTTCAGGCAGGTCCTGGCCAGGTACTCGCTGGGACCTGAGGTCACCAGGACCAGGATGTACCTGGAGACCATGCAGGAAGTCCTTCCCAAGGCCAAGATCTATATCATGAAGGATGGGGGAGAAATGATGAAGTTCATGCCCCTGGATTCCGGAACGCAAGGTTCGTCCACCGGCAACTGAACCGTTTAGACACCCCATTGCGTTAAGACCAGGAATGAAGAAAGGAGAATCGCATGAACGACTATCATGAATACAAGCAAGCCTATAACGCGCAGCGGAAAACGAAGCAGTATCCGGAAAAGCTTTTGGGATTCCTGAAATCCCTGGGGATCATTGCAGCCGCCGCGTTTATCCTGATAATTCTGTTCACTTCTTTCATCTTTACGGTTGATGAGCGGGAGCAGGTTATCATCACGCAGTTTGAGGAAATCGTGAGGGTCATCGTTGATGAGAAATCCTATGAAACCATCAGCGCGGAGCTAAAAAGCAATCCCCGCTTTGCCAATGTCAAAGTGGAAAAGGGAAAGGGTCTGTATTTCAAAATACCCCTGATCCAGCAGGTAAAAAGGTTCCCGAACCAGCTGCTGACCTATGACACCAATGCAGAAAACGTCTTCACGCTGGACAAGAAGACCATCATGCTGGATAACTTTGCCCAGTGGTACATCAGCAACCCGGTTCTTTTCATGATCAATATCGGGAGCGTCAGCCAGGCCAACCAGCGAATCGATGAATTCATCTACTCCAAGATGCGGGAAGAGATAGGTAAGATCGATGCCAGGACCCTGGTGGCCGACAAGGACTATGTGTTTGAAATGCTCCAGAATGTTGAGAGCTATCTGAACAGCCAGATGGAATCCATGGGCATCCGGATCATGGATATCCGGATCAAGCGGACCGAGTATCCCGATGCCACAAAACCCAGCATTTACGAGCAGATGCGCTCCGAAAGACAGGCCGTGGCCACCAAGTACAGGGCAGACGGCCAGAAACAGGCGCGGACCATTACGGCCGAAGCCCAGAAGCAGGCGACCATCATTGAAGCCCAGGCCTACGAGGAAGCCCAGAAGATCCGGGGCGAAGGGGACGCGGAGGCCCTACGCATCTATGCGGAAGCCTATAACACAGATCCGGAGTTCTACAGGTTCTGGGAAACTTTGAAAACCTACAGCCAGGTCATCGATGAGGATACCACTATCATCATCGACTCGGAATCGCCCTTTGCCCAGTATCTGTTTGGTGAAGGCAGATAAAATCTTTACAGTATAAAAAGGAGCCGCAAGCGGGAAATCACCCGTTTCATGCGGCTCCTTGCCATTATGTATACCGTCGGTTAATGTTTTTAGCCCACAACAAACTTGCCGTCCGGATATATGGTATGATCCGAGGGCTTTTTCCCGGATGCCAGCGCAAGGGCGAAGGAGATGGGCCCGATGCGTCCCGTGAACATGCAGAGAATGACCAGAATCTTGTTCAGCGCGTTCATGTCCTGGACCGCGCCGGTGGAAAGACCGACAATACCCAGGGCGGACACCGAATCGAAGAATGTGTTGAGCAGGGAAATCTCCGGCTGGATGATATGGATCAGGATGGTCACCCCAAGCACAATCAAGGTTGCGAAAAAGACGATGGCGAAGGCCTTCATGACGATGCGCTGAGGGATTTTACGGTTGAAGACGATGGTTTCGTCCCGGCCACGGATCAGGCAGTAGACGGCGCACAGCAGGATGCCAAGCGTGTTGACCTTAATACCGCCCGCCAGGGAACCCGAAGCCCCGCCGATGAACATCATCAGCGCGATGAAAACCTTAGTGACACCATGAAGCGTGTCGACGTTGAAGGTTGAGAAACCGCCCGACCTTGCGTTAACCGACAGGAACAGGGAGGCGTTGAGCTTTTTGCCCAGTGACAGCCCTGCCAGGGCATGATCCCGCTCCATCAGGAAGACAAACAGGGCAGACAGGATCAGCAGAACGGCAGAAAGAATGAGCACAATCCTGGTATGGGCCGTCAGCTTCCTGTTTTTATGGTAGTTGAAGAGATCCTGCCAAACGATGAATCCCAGTCCACCGATGATAACCAGCAGGGAGAGAGTATAGAGGACCAGCGGATTCCCGGTAAAATCCGCCATGCTGGCGTATCCGCCGCCCATCAGATCAAAGCCTGCATTGCAGAATGCTGCAACCGAATGAAAAACGCCATAATACAAGCCGATGAGGCCAAACCGGGGAACAAAGTCAATGGAAAGCAGGCAGGCGCCTGCCAGCTCGACAATGAAAACGAGGCCCAGCATCTGTTTAATCAACGGAATGGCATCCTGCATGTTGATGGTGTTGAGGGATTCCTGCGCCAGTTTCATATTTTTGAGCCCGGCCTTCCTTCCTGCCATGGTCAGGAAAAAGGTGGCCAGCGTGACGAAGCCAAGCCCGCCCAACTGGATAAGGAACAGGATGACCAGTTCCCCGAAAGTGGACCAGTAGGGCGCCGTATCATAGATGACAAGACCGGTGATGCAGGTTGCCGATGTGGCGGTAAACAGGCTGTCGATGAAGGGCGTAGCCACGCCGGATTCCGTAGCCGCCGGAAGGCACAGCAGTATGCTCCCGATAAGAATAGCGGTGATGATTGTCAGCGATATGATGGCGGGCGGTCTGTCGTAAACTGCCGTACCAACTGCCCGTCTGATGTTGCTTTTTAGCTTAACCCAGTTTTCCCTGCTCATAAATTGCGGCCTGATAAAAACCTTTCACCCGCCAAATCCGTAATGTATAAGTCCGTGTTAAGCATTATATCACTTCCCGGACATTTATAACAGATGTCGCTCGGGCCAGACTGGCGTTTTCTGAAGTGGCGACGTGCATCCGTTGACACCTTCCGCCCGTTCAAGTAGAATACTTGAGTTGGAGCATGGCGCGCCATGCTTCCTTTTGTACATACTATACGCAGCATCAGGTGATAAAGTGGAAACAGTCAGGAACGAATTAAGAAACATAGCCATTATCGCACACGTCGATCATGGCAAGACCACCCTTGTGGATGCCATGCTGAAACAGACAGGCATTTTCCGGGCCAATGAAAAAGTGGCCGAACGCGTTCTGGATTCCAACGACCTGGAACGGGAAAAGGGGATCACCATCCTTTCCAAGAACACTTCCATCCAATACCGCGATACCCGCATCAATATTGTCGATACACCCGGACATGCCGATTTCGGCGGCGAGGTGGAGCGCATCCTGAAGATGGTGGACGGTGTTCTCCTGTTGGTGGACGCCTATGAGGGACCCATGCCCCAGACGCGGTTTGTACTGAGAAAGGCCCTTTCGATGCGTCTGAAACCCATTGTTGTCATCAACAAGATCGACAGGAAGGATGCGCGGCCGGCAGAGGTCATCGACGAGATCCTGGATCTCTTCATCGAACTGGGGGCAGACGAATCCCTGCTGGATTTTCCGGTGGTCTATGCTTCCGCCAGGGATGGCTACGCCAAGCTCAGCCTTTCCGATGAACCCAAAAACCTGGAACCGCTCTTCCAGACCATCCTGGAATATGTCCCCGCTCCCGGGGGCGACATGGATGCGCCGCTCCAGCTCCTGGTTTCAAGCATCGATTACGACGACTATATCGGACGTATTGCCATAGGCCGCATTGAAAGGGGAACCATCACCAGGGATCAGCAGGCGGTCATCTGCAAGCGCGACGGTTCGATCCAGAATGTGAAGATCTCCACCTTGCAAAGCTTTCTGGGCCTTAAGCGGATCAACATCGAAAGCGCGACCATCGGGGATATCGTGGCTGTTTCGGGAATCAGCGACATCACCATCGGCGAGACCATCTGCAGCAAGGATAAGCCAGAACCCATTCCCTTTGTGGATATCGACGAGCCCACCATATCCATGTACTTTCTGGTCAACAACAGCCCGTTTGCAGGGAAGGAAGGCACCTATGTCACCTCCAGGCACCTGAGGGAACGGCTCTACAAGGAAGTCGAATCCAATATCAGCATGCGCGTGGAGGATACCGATTCCCCCGATACCTTCAAGGTATCGGGAAGGGGTGAGCTCCACCTGTCCATCCTGATAGAGACCATGCGCAGGGAAGGCTATGAGTTCCAGGTATCCAAGCCCGAAGTAATCACCATCGAGCGTGATGGTGAAATCCTTGAACCCATGGAATACCTGGTGGTGGATATCCCTGAAGAATATATGGGTAGCGTGATGGAAAAACTGGGAGCACGAAAGGGCGAAATGGTCAACATGCATAACACGGGTCAGGGCTCCGTACGTTTGGAATACAGGATCCCATCCCGGGGACTTATCGGTTATCGCTCGGAGTTTTTGACGGATACCAGGGGAAATGGTATAATGAATCATGTTTTCAATGGTTACGAGCCATGGAAGGGTGAGATCAGAAAGCGTACCCGCGGCGCCCTGGTTGCCTGGGAAACAGGTGAATCGGTCACATACGGGCTCTTCAACGCCCAGGAAAGAGGCAGCCTGTTTATCGGACCGGGTGTCCCGGTATATGAGGGAATGATTGTTGGCGAATGTTCCAGGAACGAGGACATCACCATCAACGTTTGCAAGAAAAAGCATGTAACCAACATGCGCGCTTCAGGCTCCGATGAGGCTCTGAAGCTTGTTCCCCCGATCAATATGACCCTGGAGAAATGCCTTGAATTCATAGAGGACGATGAACTGATAGAGATTACCCCGAAATCCATCCGGCTTCGGAAGAAGATTCTGAATACCGAGCAGAGAGCCAAGGTGAGGAACAGTGCAAAGAAGTAATGCCGTCAACAAGCCCATTGAACCCGATGCCAGGCCTGTTGTCAGGAAAAAGAAAAAGGGACGGAAGAAGCGCTATATTTTTCTCAAGACGCTTCTGTTCATACTGGTATGCATGATCATCTTCATGGCCAGCGCCCTATACGGCTATCGCTATATCATGGAGGGCGCCCAGCAGGCCGAAATCCCCATCACCGAGAGCGAAGGCATCGTGTTCAAGGTAGCCTACGGCTCCAGCACCAATGATATTGCCAATGCCCTAAAGGAACAGGGGTTTATCAAGAACACCACGATTTTCCGGATCATTTCAAAGTTCATGGGCTTTGATAATGTCTACAAGGCTGGCCGGTATGTTCTTTCCAGGGACATGAACTACTATGCCATCATGCTGGCGCTCACCGGGGAACCCCTGAAGAATCCTACCCAGGACGTGATGATCCCCGAAGGAAAGACCCTTCTGGAGACCGCACAGATCCTTGCGGATCAGGGGTACATCGACAAGGATCATTTCCTGGCGCTCTGTGAGCAAATACCGACCCAATACCTGTTCCTCAACGAGCTTGCGGTATCCCCGGATCGGAAGTATCCCCTGGAAGGCTATCTCTATCCCGACACCTACAAAATGGACGAGGGATGGACGGAAGAGGATCTGATCAAGCGCATGTTGGGCCAGTTTGACCGTATTTTCACCCAGCAGTATTATGATCGGGCCAAGGAACTGGGCATGACCATTGACGAAGTGGTAACGCTCGCGTCCCTCATTGAGATGGAGGCCAAGTATCCGGCGGATTACAAAAAGATATCCAGCGTCTTCCACAACAGGCTGAAGCTTGATCCGCCCATGATGCTGCAGTGCGATGCCACCATCCAATATGCCCGGATCTATGCCGGACTTGGCAGGACCACCGCGGTCCTCAACAAGGACCTGGAAATCGAAAGCCCGTACAACACCTACAAGAACCATGGACTGCCGCCGGGACCGATTTGCTCGCCCAGGGTGGAAGCCATAGAAGCGGCGTTGTATCCGGAGAGCACCAAGTATCTGTATTTCTTCGCCACTCCTGATGGCGTCAACATCTATAACGAGACCTTTGAAGGGCATCTGGCGGATCAGAAGAAATATGGGGTCAGTGGTTTCAACTGAGATTGAGGCGGCAATGAAAAGCCGCCTTCAATTACTTCATGGCGTTAATTATGAAAGGTTGAAGCGCTTTGGAAGAAAGGATCAGATATCCGGAGATTGACCGGTTCATCAGGAAAACCATCAAAAGGGAATCGGGACTGCTGAAATGTCTTGAGGATTATGCCAGCACGCATTATATTCCCATCATTTCTCCTGAAACGGCAGCCCTGCTCAAAGTCCTGGTCAGGATACACAGGCCGGGGAGGATCCTGGAGGTCGGCACCGCCATCGGGTATTCGGCCCTGATCATGGCAGCCGCTTCCGAAGGCAAGACCCATATCGATACCATAGAAATTGATGACGAAATAGCCGGCATGGCGGAACATCATTTCCGGCAGTCGGGCTATGGCCACTGCATCCGGGTTCTGAGGGGCGATGCCGTTGACATCCTCCAGTGCCTGACCACACCTTACGACATGATCTTCCTGGACGCATCAAAGGGCCAGTACCCGGAGTTCCTGCCCGAATGCCTGAGACTTCTTAAGGAGGGCGGCATCCTGCTCTCAGACAATGTCCTTTATAAAGGGCTTGTGGCCAGGGAAGGGCAGGTGGAGCACAAGCACCGGACCATTGCGGTGAGGCTGAACGAGTACCTGGAAAGCCTGTGCCGCAATCCCCTGCTCGATACGGCCATCATCCCCATCGGAGACGGTCTGGCACTGAGCTACAGGCTCGGAGGGGATGGCACGCAACCATGCAATGCATAATATGTGTTATAACGGCATGATGCCGGTTCCTTCAGGTGATGGAACATACGGTATCCTGATGATCCGGTAAATCGGATACATAAAACGCAAGATACAGCGGAGGTGCCCTCTTGAGCAATAAAGTGGAGCTTTTGGCGCCGGCAGGCAACATGGAAAAACTGAAGATGGCCGTCCAGTACGGGGCCGATGCGGTGTACCTGGCAGGCAAGCAGTTCGGGCTTCGTACGGCTTCCGATAATTTCACCCTCGACGAGATGCGGGAAGGCGTCGCCTATGCCCATGCGCATGGGAAAAAAGCCTATCTGACCATGAACATCCTGGCCCATAATGACAGCATCGAACAGGTGGAACCCTTTGTGCTGGAAGCCGCCGAGACCGGTATAGACGGGGTGATTGTCTCGGATCCCGGCATTTTCCGTATTATCCGGAAGGTTCGTCCCGATCTGCCCATTCATATCAGCACCCAGACCAGCACCACCAACTGGGAAACGGTGGCCTTCTGGCACGAACTGGGCGCAAAACGGATTGTCCTGGCCAGGGAACTGTCCCTCCGGGAAATCAGGGAAATCCGGGAAAGGGTTCCCAATGTGGAACTGGAGATGTTTGTTCACGGAGCCATGTGCATATCCTATTCGGGCAGGTGCCTCTTAAGCAATTACATGGCCGGCCGTGATGCCAACCAGGGGGACTGCGCCCATCCCTGCCGATGGCGTTACCGGCTGGTGGAGGAAAAACGCCCGGGGCAATATTACCCCATCGAGGAAGACAGCACAGGGACCTTTATCTTCAATTCCAAGGATCTTTGCCTTTTGCCGCATCTTCCGGATCTGATACAGAGCGGTGTAAGCAGCCTGAAGATTGAAGGACGGGTGAAAAGCTCCTTCTATGTGGCCACAGTGGTGAAGGCCTACAGGGAAGCCCTTGATGCCTGGTATGCAGGCAACTGGCAGGATGTGCAGTCCTGGCTGGAAGAGGTGGGGACGGTCAGCAACAGGGACTTTACAACGGGTTTCCTCTTCGGCAAACCCGGCCCGGAAAGCCACAATTACACCACCAGTTCCTATATCCGCCGTTATGATTTCATAGGCCTTGTCACAGGTTTTGACAAGGCTTCCGGAAGGCTTGTTGTGGAGCAGAGGAACCATTTCCGGACCGGTGAGACCATTGAAGTGCTGCCGCCCAAAGGACCTGTCGTTTCATTGACGCTGGGCGAAATGTACGATGCGGAAGGCAACCGGATAGAGGCGGCTCCCCATCCGCAGATGAAGGTGTATCTGGCAGGTGTTCCGCCATTTCCCGAGTACAGCATTCTCAGGCGCAGGGCTTAAACGGGCCGGGATCATTAGAGCGGCCAAAACTGGCTCTAATCCAAAGATTAGAATTTTTTAATGTTATCACGATATAACCTGTGGTATGATAGTATTGTGCAAAATGCTGTTGCGGAGGCAGGAACAGCAATAATCCCATAAGGAGGTTTTCAGACATGTCATTCCTGGACGATGTAAAGAAATTTGGCAAGAACCTGACGGATAAGGGCAAGGACATTGTTGAGATTACCAAGCTCAATGCACAGATCAATTCCGAAAAGGACAACATCAGGGAAATCTATACCAAGATTGGCGAGCAGGTTTACCAGGCATTCAAGAACGGTACCGAGACCGGCTACACCGATCTCTGCAATGAGATAGCTCAGATCGAGAACAAGATCAAGGAACTCAACGACAAGCTCCTTGAACTGAAAAACGCATTGAAATGCCCCAATTGCGGAGCAGAGGTCACCAAGGAGAGCGCTTTCTGCCCGAAATGCGGCACAAAGCTTGCCCAATAATGACCGAATGAAACGCTGTGCGGCCGATGGCCGCTTTCTTTTTTGTCCCAGGTTTTGCAGCAAATCAGCGGAGAAACAGCCGGGCCAAAAATGCTATAATGCATAGGGTATGCATAAAAGAAAGGCGGCGCATGGCGGAAATGAACGAGGAAAGGATTAAAAACGAAAAGAAAACCATCCGGGCAGCCATGCTGCGCATAAGGAGCGAACTGGATCCGGACACCGTCCGGGAATATTCCTCCGCGATCCAGCGCAGGATCCTGGAAAGCCAAATCTTTAAAATCAGTTCTGTTATAATGGCCTACATGCCCATCAAAAACGAGATACGGACCGAGCTTCTCATCCGGGCCGGCCTGGATTCAGGAAAAACCGTGCTTCTCCCCAGGGTGAAGGATTCTGAAACCATGGAGGCAGTCCCCATAAAAGATTTGGATGCGGATCTCCAAAGCGGCGCCATGGGCATCATGGAACCCAGGCCATCCATCCCCGCAGCGGATCCGGAAACCATCGATCTGGTCATCCTGCCGGGAATCGCCTTCGACAGAAGAGGGTTCCGCCTTGGCTTTGGCGCCGGATATTACGATCGCTTTATACCTCGTCTTCGCAAGGACTGCGTCCTCCTTGCGCCGGCATATTCCTTCCAGGTGCTGGACCATATCCCGACAAGCTCCTTTGACCAGCCCATCCATTGGATTGTGACCGAAAAGGAGGCCCTTCATATTTGATCGGAACAAGAGTTCGTTTATATGGTAAAATAGGATCATGGATCTTTTCCGCAAGGAGGGTACGGGGCGGATCATGCCGTTGTTTGATCGGATGGTTTGCGCCAAAACCTTGCGGCCTGGTCCTGTGCACTTTCCGAAAAAAGGGGTATGGGTTTGAAAGAGTTTGTCCATTTGCATCTCCATAGCGAATACAGCCTGCTGGACGGCGCCTGCAGAATCCCTCAGCTGGTAGGAAAAGCCGCTGAATTGGGGTTTAAAAGCCTTGCCATTACCGATCACGGTGTCATGTATGGCGTGATAGATTTCTACAAGGCTTGCAGGAAAGCAGGTATCAAGCCCATCCTGGGCTGTGAGGTTTATACGGCAAAACGCACCTACAACGACAAGGATCCGCGCCTCGATGCGGAACAGGGACACCTGATCCTCCTTGCCGAAAACAACACGGGTTACCGGAATCTTATCAAGCTCGTGTCCCTGGGCTTTACCGACGGTTTCTACTATAAGCCCAGAATAGATCTGGATCAACTGGCCGAGCATTCGGAAGGCCTCATCGCCCTCAGTGCATGCCTGGCCGGCGATATTCCCCAGCTCATCCTGAATCATGAATATGAAAAGGCAAAAGCCTTTGCCCTGCGCCTGGAAGCCATTATGGGGAAGGGCAATTTCTACCTGGAACTCCAGCATAATGGTCTCAGGGAGCAGCAAATCGTCAACGCGCAGCTCGTCAGAATGTCCCAGGAAACGGGCATCCCGCTTGTAGCCACCAATGATGTGCATTACATCAACAGAGAAGACGCCAAGGCCCAGGAGGTCCTGATCTGCATCCAGACGGGGAAAACCCTGGAGGATCCGGATCGGCTCAGGTTTGAGACAGACAGTTTCTATCTGCGATCCGCTGAAGAGATGTGGGAACTCTTTGCCGGGTACCCCGAGGCCCTTGAGAATACGGTGCGCATAGCGGAACGCTGCAACGTGGAGATCACGTTCGGGCAGCTGCATTTTCCGAGCTTTGACGTGCCTGAAGGCTATACGCCTTTCGAATACCTCAAAATGCAGTGCGATGCGGGCTATCGGCAGCGCTACGGCGACAACATGGCGCATTACAGGCGGCTGGAATATGAGCTGTCGGTCATACAGCAGATGGGATACGTGGATTACTTCCTGATCGTATGGGACTTCATCAGGTATGCCAGGGACCATGGCATCATGGTGGGGCCGGGAAGGGGATCGGCGGCCGGAAGCCTGGTGGCCTACTGCCTGGGGATCACCAATGTGGATCCCATAAAGTACGACCTGCTTTTTGAGCGGTTCCTCAATCCCGAGCGCATCAGCATGCCGGATATCGATATTGACTTCTGCTATGAAAGAAGGCAGGAAGTCATCGATTATGTGGTCAGAAAATACGGCGAGGATCGGGTGGCCCAGATCATCACCTTTGGTACCCTGGCCGCCCGGGCAGCCGTGCGCGACGTAGGCAGGGTCCTGGGAATTCCCTACAATGAAGTGGACCGGGTCGCCAAGATGATACCCATGGTTCCCGGCAAACATATCACCATCGAAGGGGCTATTGAGGCCAACCCGGAGCTTAAGAACCTGTACACCGGTGATCCGGTTGTGAAGGAACTGCTGGATATGGCAAAAAGCCTTGAGGGCATGCCCCGCCATGCGTCAACTCATGCAGCGGGCGTGGTGATTTCCAGTCGTCCCATCACCGATCTCGTGCCTTTGTATCGCAATGAAGACCTGATATCCACCCAGTTCCCCATGACCACCCTGGAAGAGCTGGGCCTGGTGAAGATGGATTTTCTCGGGCTTAGGACCATCACGGTGATCCGGGATGCTGTAAACCTTATCCGGGAACAGCACGGAACAACCATCGACATGGATCGGATTGATTACGAGGATCCGGCCGTATACGAAATGCTGAGCAATGGCGAGACCGCCGGCGTGTTCCAGTTGGAAAGCCCGGGCATGACCCAGTTCTTCCGCGAACTTAAGCCGTCCAGCATGGAGGATATCATCGCCGGTATTTCGCTTTACAGGCCGGGACCCATGGATCAGATTCCCCGTTATATCCGGAACAAAAACAATCCCGGTCTGATCACCTATCCCACCGACAAACTGAAGCCCATCCTGGACGTAACCTACGGCTGCATGATCTACCAGGAGCAGGTCATGCGCGTCTGCCGCGAACTGGCCGGTTATTCCCTGGGGCGTTCCGACCTGGTGAGACGAGCCATGTCCAAGAAGAAAAAGGACGTCATGGACGCCGAACGGAAGAATTTTGTGTACGGCTGTACCGATGAGGAAGGGAACGTCATCATTCCCGGAGCCATACGCAACGGGGTGGATGAAAAGACCGCCCACCAGATCTTCGATGAAATGATGGATTTCGCCAGCTACGCCTTCAACAAGTCCCATGCGGCCGCCTATGCCTACGTGGGATACCAGACCGCGTGGCTCAAATGCCACTATCCCGTCGAATTCATGGCGGCCCTGATGAACAGCTTCGTGGGGAGCCTCGGCAAGGTTTCCCAGTACGTCCTTGAATGCAGAAGGATGGGCATAGAAGTCCTGGCACCCGATATCAATGAAAGCCTGGGCGGGTTCTCCGTTTCCAAAGGCAAGATTCGCTTTGGTCTCAGCGCCGTCAAACACGTCGGGGAAAACCTGGTGAGAAGCATCGTGGAGGAAAGGAGCAAGAACGGGCCTTTCCGGAACTTTATCGATTTCTGCGAAAGGTTGGAGGGCAGGGAACTGAACAAGCGGGCTGTAGAGAGCCTTATCAAATGCGGCGCATTCGACAGTTTCGGCGTTTACCGTTCCCGGCTGATGGCCTCCTATGAAAAAATCCTGGAACGCGTCTCGGCCAGGAAAAAAAGCATGTTGTCGGGCCAGTTCTCGCTCTTCGACACCATACCGGAGGAAGATACGGCTGCTTCCGTGGAATGGCCGCAGATCGATGAATACGACAAGCGGCTCCTCTTAGCCATGGAAAAGGATATGCTCGGGCTGTACCTGACAGGCCATCCGCTCGACGGCTTCGAGGATCAGATCCGACAATTTGCCACCCATTTCTCTTATGAATTTGATGTCTCGGAGGAGGGGCAGCCCGATCAGAACAAGCTCTGCGATAACCAGTTCGTGCGGATTGCGGGCATTGTAACCGATGTCAAAACCATCAGTACCAAGAACAACCGGCTGATGGCCTTTGTGACCGTTGAAGATCTCTATGGTCAGATGGAAGTCGTGGTATTTCCCAACGTCTATGAACAGTACGCCAAGTTCCTGGCCGTTGATTCCCAGGTATGGGTGGAGGGCCGCATCAACCTGAAAGAGGATGAGCAGGCCAAGATCCTGGCCAACCTGATCAAGCCCCTGGTGCTCGGCAATGGGCAGCCAGGCGCCGATGACAGCATCCAGGAAGAAGCCATGGCTTACCAGCCTGAAAAGCAGGATAATCTTCCAGTCATGAATCCGTCCGCCAATGGAAAAATAATTAAGATCCTGTTCACCGAAGACGTGCCGGAAATCAAGCGCAAGGCGGTTCTGGCACTGCTCCAGTATTTTGATGGCACCGATCGGGCCCTGATCTACCTTCAGGATGACAAAAAACCTGCCATCAAAATGCACACGCAGGCGAACCAGGCCGTGATGTCCGAGCTTGCGGACATCCTGGGTAATAACCTGGTGAAAATTTGCTAGAAGGGTTGCCCGGGAATTGTTCTACTTGCACTTTCAACTAAAATAATATATATTATTCTGGGGTGATGAGTTGGAAAAGTTTGATTTTGAAAGGGCTTATGCCGATTACATCGTCGTTGCCGCAGAGGAAAACGGCGTGAACGTGATCGGACTTACAAGGGGTAAGGATACCAGATTGCATCATACCGAAATCATCGACAAGGGAGAAGTGCTGATTGCCCAGTTCACCGAGCAGACATCTGCCATCAAGGTCAGGGGCAAGGCAAAGATTTACTGCAGTCATGGTATAATTGAGTCCGGTAGCAGACAGGGAGGGCATCCATAATTATGTGGACGGTCGTTTACATGGCACAGAACAAGGAAATGGCTGAAAAGCTGAAGTCCATCCTTGAAGAGGGTGGCATACTGGTAAGGATCAACCCCATAAGCCGCAAAGAAAAGGCTGACGATTATTTTGAGGTTTCGGTGCCCGAAGCCGAAGTGGAAGAAGCGCATGGCATCATTATTGAAAAAGGGTTCTGAACCTTAAAAAAATCGGATCATCCGTTTCGGTACGAGGCAAAACCAATTACGGACAAGCCTGGTACCCCGGTATCAAAGGCAGCCGTGGATAATAGCAGGAAGGTTAATTGATGTTTCGAACAACAATCGGCCCGTGTTCCATCAGACACGGGCTTTTCCAAAATTAAAAGTGCGAGGCGTTATCCCGCCTCCCACATCCTGAATGGAGGTTAGCAATGAGCGATGTACGCACGATTGGCGTGCTGACAAGCGGTGGAGATGCCCCGGGCATGAACGCCGCCATCCGGGCTGTAACCCGTGCCGGAATCTATCATGGTTTCAAGGTGATTGGCATCCGAAAAGGATATGAAGGGCTCCTTCACGGAGATATGGAGGAACTGACCCTGCGTTCGGTGGGCGATATCATCCAACGTGGCGGGACCATTCTTCAGACAGCCCGTTCAGCGGAGTTCAGCACCGAGGAAGGCGTGAAGAGAGGTCTGTCCATGGCTCAGGTTTTTGGTATTGACGCCCTCGTGGTTATCGGCGGCGATGGTTCCTTCCGCGGTGCCAGGGATCTGGCCAGGCTGGGCATGAAGGTCATTGGCATACCGGGTACCATCGATAACGACATCGCCTGCACCGATTACACCATCGGATACGACACGGCGATGAACACCGTGCTGGATGCCATAGACAAGATTCGTGACACGGCCTATTCCCACGAGCGCTGCAGCGTGATGGAAGTTATGGGCCGGCATGCGGGATGGATTGCCATCAACTGTGGTATCGCTGGTGGTGCTGAGGCTGTGATCATCCCGGAACAGCATTTCGATATCGACAAGGATATCATCCTGCCCATCATCGAGGGAAGGAACCGCGGAAAAAAGAACTACCTGGTAATCGTGGCGGAAGGAATCGGCGGTGCAGCCGAAATCGCAAGATATATCGAGGAAAAAACCGATATCATCACCAGGGAAACCATCCTTGGCCATATTCAGAGGGGTGGTTCCCCGACCATGACGGACAGGGTCATGGCAAGCCGGATGGGCGTCTATGCGGTGGAACTCCTCAAAGCAGGGAAGTATAACCGTATCGTGGCTTCCCAGGGCGGCAAAATGGTGGATTATGATATCGAGGAAGCCCTCAGCATGGAGAAGACCATCGATGAGGAACTGATCAAAATTGGCAAAATTCTGGCTTTATAAGGGGTTTTAGAATGGCAACGGAAACCAGATTTCCTGTTCGGTATGCAGAGACAGACCAGATGGGCATCGTGCACCATTCGGTCTATCCCGTATGGTTCGAGTGCGGTCGTACCGAGCATATCAAATCCTACGGCTTACCCTATGATGAGCTGGAAAGATTGGGAATCATGCTTCCCCTCATTCGGCTGGAAGCGGAATACAAAAAACCGGTTCACTACGGTGAAACGGTCGTGGTTCGCACTTCCATCGCCGAGGCAACAAAGGTCAGACTTTTAATCGCTTATGAAGTATATGTTGATGGTGATCCGCAGCTCAGGGCCAGGGGCTGCACGGAGCATGTCTGGACATCTTCGGATCTGAAGCCTGTCAATCTTGCCAAATACAGACCGGACATCTATGAACGGCTGATACGGATGTTCAATGAAGCAACAGGAGAAAGACCCGGACAATGAATAGGATAATCAAGCACATTCCCAATATCCTGACTGTTTTGAGAATGGCGGCTGTCCCTGTGTTCTATGTACTGATGAGGGACAACCTGATCACCGCTGCCACATGGGTATTCCTGCTGGCCGAGTTTACCGATGTGCTGGACGGCATCATTGCCAGAAAATTCAACCTGATCACGCCCTTCGGCAAGATAGCCGATCCTGTTGCCGACAAGATGATGCAGCTGACAGCCCTGTTCATGCTGAGCAGAATGGATATGATTCCGCGTATCATTCCTTTCCTTGTCCTGTTTAAGGAGTTGTTCCTGCTCATTTCGGGGCTGTACCTGATTAGAAAGAAGTTTGACATGTCATCCAAATGGTTCGGGAAACTGACATCGGTGTTGTTTTTTGTGGCCATCATGATGGCTTTCCTCGGCGTCCCCAGGGAGATTACCGATGTGATGCTCTGGATCTGTGTGGGGATGGCGGTTTTCGCCTCCATCATGTATGCCAGGAATTATTTCAACCAGGTGGGTAAAAAGCCTTTTTCCTGAACTTTTTCCGTCTCTGAAAAGGCATCAAAAAAAGCGGGATTTAATCCCGCTCTTCCTATATTTAGTTGCAGCATCCGCCGCCGAACAGACCTCTGTCCCAGAACAGACAAAGGAATATCAGAATGAAGAACAGTACTGTGCAATCACCATTGAATCCGGTCCTGGCTCCTAATACGTTATCCATAATGGCACCTCCTTCCAGGGAAAGTTAATGCTCTCCAGCGGCATCAGCAGGATGACTCGGAGTAGCCGCCCCTATCCCAGAAAAGCAGCAGGAAAAGGATGATGAACATAAGGACTTCACAATTGTCGCCCAAACCTTTGAAGAATCCCATATGATAACCTCCCATGCCTTATTGAACTCAATACATTCTATTCCAATCCATAAAAATGGGTTACAAGACATGCCGGAATCAAAAAACGCGCTGTCGGGCATTCGGTCCGGGTTGGCAGACTTTAAGGCAAATCTCCCCGCGAACATTTTCAATGAGTGAGAGGGAAGACCCGTGCAAGGCAGGCCCTGATATCCCTGCTCAGTGTTCTATGTTCGCTTTTTTCTGAATAGGATCAGACAGTGGATCGGACATAATGGGGGAATGGTTTGTGAAGGACGGGGCATACAATGCCAACGCCAGTATAAGGGATTACCTGAAAAGCCTCATTAAAAGCGTTGCTGTTTCATTCATCCTCACCTTTGTGATCCTGGTCATAGCGGCACTGCTTCTCTGTTTCACCGATTTTCCGGAAAAATACACCCTGCCATCCGCTATTGCCGCCACGGTGCTGGGGGTTTTGGCCGGAAGCTACGGGGCAGCCAGAAAAAATCAGGACAGGCGCATCCTGTCTGCATTGATACTGGGCCTGTTCTATTCAATCCTGGCCTATCTCATCGGCTGCCTGATCCAGGGGAAGCTGATGATCAGCAGCAATACCGGGCTCTTCACGGCAATCGTTATGGCAACGGCAGCAATAGGCGGCATCCTGGCAGGCAGGCCTGTAAAGCCCAAGAGCAAGTACAAGGGCGGATCCAATATCTTTTCCGACCGGTTTAAAAAGAGCGCCACCAGCAGCTACAAGTTCGGAAAAAGCAGTTAATCAGCCGGAAAGATAGCCGGCGAGCCTGATTATGACATTGAATTTAGGTCTGCGATAAGTTATAATGAGAATGACAGGGGATGTTTGTCTCTTGTCGTTTTTATATTGAAACAACCCGGCCTGTATGTATGCATGGAGGCGGTAAAAGCAGGACAGAATATGGAAAGCGGACGGCACTTTCTGCATCTTCATATCGGAGAGGGGAAAGGGAAGACCACTGCAGCTGTGGGTATGGTCATCAGGGCTGCCGGATGGAACTGGTCTGTTCTGTTCTGCCAATTTCTTAAATCGTCTCAATCCGGAGAACTGCGGGCGCTTGGCATGCTTAAGGATCGGGTTACCCTGTTCCGTCCCGCCATGAGGCATAAGGCTTTTATATGGGAGCAAAACCCGCAGCAGCGTGAGGAAACCCGTGCCGATTTGGAGCAGGGTTGGAATCAAATCGTAAAGATGGTTGATAATCAGAACTTTGACATGATCGTGCTGGATGAAATACTGGATGTGCTGCATCTGGGACTCATTCCCGAAGGCCAGGTTTACAACCTGGTGCGCCAAGTCCCTGCCGAATGGGTTCTGACGGGTAGAACGGCCTCCCGGAGTCTCCTGGAGCAGGCCGACTACATCACCAGGATGGATCCGGTCAAACATCCCTTCCAAAAGGGAATCAAAGCCAGGCAAGGGATTGAGTTTTAGTCCCTGTCTGCGGCTCACCGGAGATAAGCCAGAAGAGAAACCGAATATTTTGATTTGAAGGGAATGCAACGATGGATAAAAGAGTTAAAGCTACTTTGGTCGTGCTGATAACCTGTCTGCTGGTTGCAGGCATTCTGTATGCCGTTATAAAAACCGGGCCGGACCCGGATATTTCCGACAATACCACGCCCACACCCGGGGCCACTTCTTCTGTGACCCCGGATCCTACGCTGCCTGCGGAAACGCCTGCCGATACCCCGGAGGCAACGGAGGAGACCACACCGGAGCCCGTTGAGGAAAGGCCTGGCCATCTTGTCCGTACCGACTATGAGAATTATCAGCCCAATGAGTCCGGGGAAATCCCCATTATCATGTTCCACAGGTTTTTGGAAGAGTACGACGGGAAGGACAAGGAATACACCACAACGTTCAGGGAGTTTGAAGCCCTGCTTGAAGACCTGTATAACCGCGGATTCCGGCTGATCAGCATGAAGGATTTCATTGAATGCAATATTGACGTACCCGCAGGCACCATGCCCATGGTATTCACCTTCGACGACGGTACGCCGGGACAGTTCAGCCTCATTGAGGAAAACGGCACCCTCAAGGTGAATCCCAAATCGGCGGTAGGCATCCTGATGGCCTTCAATGAAAAACACCCCGATTTCGGGCTGAAGGGGATATTCTATGTCAATATGGACATCGGCGACAACACCTTCAAGGGTGCCGGCACTCTGAAAGATCGGTTTGAATTCCTGCTTGAACATGGGTTCGAACTGGGCACCCATACCTGGGGCCATATCAATTACAAAACGCAGGCAAAAAGTGCGGAGGATGTGATAAACAGCCTGGGCAAAAACCAGAAAGCGGCTTATGGGATCCTTCCCGATCTCGAGTTTTACTCCCTGGCTTTGCCCTATGGCAGCCTTCCGCAATCCGATGCGCTCAAGGCCTACCTGAGGGAAGGGACCTATGAAGATATTCATTACAGGCACCAGAGCATCATGGCAGTAGGATCCAATCCGTCAAAACCTTCCATTTCCCCCGATTATAACCCGGACTATGTTCCCAGGATTCGAAGCCAGGGAATGGAGCCCGTCCTCCAGGACCTGACATGGTGGCTTCCGAAAATGACATCCGACAGGATGTTTGTCAGCGACGGTGATCCCAGCACCATAGTGGTCCCTGAAGGCAGGAAGGATCGGGTGGATACCTCCAAACTCAACGGCAAGACGCTCATCACTTATTAGTCGCAATCCCCTGGGAACTGGGAAACATTGATTATATTTAATAAATGATATACAATATGATATATGGATGGTATTCTCTCCTGATCGTCTTCTCACTCTGTCATCTTGTATATCCAGAGTTCCTTACTATGCATTTTGAAGGAGGTTTTTTCATGTCGCTCAAGGAATCCAAAAACCTGGAAAAACGAATGGATGACAACGAGGTAAAAAAGAAAGCTATCAAACTGGTTATAGCTCACCTTAAAAGAAAGGTATCAAAGGAATATATGGGAATTGAATACCTGGTGGGATGGCTGGAGGAAATGGAGGAACTTCTGAAGGCAGAGGAATTCGATATCAAGGAATACCACCGCATGAGAAGGCAGCTCAACAGTGTGATAGAAAGCACCTTGGATGAAGAAATGCGAATCAAGCTCAGAAATTCGTGGCACAGTTTCGGAAAAGCCCTGGAAAAAAAAGCAGAGCCCTATTAAAAACCCCGATGATAAAAATCGGGGTTTTTATATAGGGCATAGAATGAAGGGAGAAACGTTTTTGACTACTATGACTACATCGCTTTTCACTGTTTCAGCGCATCAAGAAATGCTTTTCCGCTTTCAATGGAAGCCAGCACGCTTTCGGGTGCAGGTCCTCCGGGAACCTTCCTGCCGCCGACACAGGCTTCCAGGCTGATGCTCTCATAGACATCCTCTGTGATACATTCGGAAAACTGCCGCATTTCCTCGATGGTCATATCCTCAAGGCCTATTTTCTTTCCGATGCAATAGGCAACCATTTTACCCACAATCTCGTGGCAGTCACGGAAAGGGATGCCCTTCCGGACCAGGTAATCGGCCAGATCGGTAGCGTTGGTAAAGCCACCCTTGGCGGCGTTACGCATATTGGCCTTGTTGATTTTCATGGTATCCAGCATTTTGATGAAAATGCCCAGGCAGCTTTTTACGTTATCTATCGCATCGAAAAGGGATTCCTTATCTTCCTGCATGTCCTTATTGTAAGCGAGGGGAAGACCCTTCATGACGGTGAGCAACGCCATGAGGCTTCCGAAGACCCTGCCGCTTTTACCCCGCACCAATTCTGCCGCATCCGGGTTCTTTTTCTGCGGCATGATGCTGGAGCCGGTGCTGTAGGCATCATCCAGCTCGATGAAGCTGAACTCACTGGAACTCCAAAGGATGATCTCCTCGCTGAAACGGCTCAGGTGTACCATGATGATGGACAGGCAGGAAGCCAGCTCCAGGGCAAAATCCCTATCACTGACACCGTCCAGGCTGTTCTCGGTGATGCCGTCAAATCCCAGTTCCTCAGCCACCATCATCCGGTTGATGGGATAGGTGGTGGACGCAAGGGCACCGGACCCCAGGGGCATGATGTTGACGCGCTTATAGCAATCGTCAAGTCTTTCGATATCCCGCCTGAACATCTGGAAATAGGCCATCAGATGGTGGGCAAGGGTGATGGGCTGAGCCCGCTGAAGATGGGTGTAACCGGGCATGATGGTGTCCAGATGGCTTTCGGACAGCTTTATCAGCGTTTGCTCCATATCGGCCAGCAACGCCTTGATGTTTTTAATCTCATCCCGGATATACATGCGGAAATCCAGGGCAACCTGATCATTGCGGCTTCTTCCGGTATGCAGTTTTTTGCCCACCTGGCCGATCCTTTCGATCAGGAGGGTTTCAATGTTCATGTGGATATCCTCTGCAGACTGGTCAAATTCAATTTTACCCTGCTCGATGTCCTCCAGGATCTCAAACAGGGTTTTTCTGATCAGCTCAGCATCAGCCGGAGGTATGATCCCGCACGCCCCGAGCATTCTTACATGGGCAGCGCTTCCCAGGATATCCTGGCGATACATTCTGCTGTCAAAACGGATGGATGCGTTAAAGTCATCCATCATGGCGTCAGTTTCTTTAGAAAACCTTCCGGCCCAAAGCTTCATGATTTTCCTCCTAATGTATCAATGGCTTCATGGAACAAGCCATGAAGTTGCCCAGGGACAACCGGCAAAGATAGGGGGGGGAATTCTCTGGCGGTTGTCCCCGGCAACACTGGCTCAATCCTGGATGTTGTTGGCTTTCTTCATGGTAGCCTGTACCTTCAGGGGAAGCCCGAACAGATTGATAAAGCCTTCTGCATCCTTATGGTTGTAAACCTCATCCTCACCAAAGGTGCAGAGATCCTCCCTGAAGAGCGAGTAAGGGGATTCCACGCCGGCCGGGATGATATTGCCCTTATAAAGCTTCAGCCGGACTGTACCGGTTACATATTTCTGGGTCACATCCACGAATGCGGAAAGGGCTTCACGCAAGGGTGTAAACCACTGGCCATAGTAGACCAGTTCGGCAAATCTCTGGGCAACCAGTTCCTTATAATGCATGGTGTCGCGATCCAGACATATGCTTTCCAGTTCCCTGTGGGCAGCGTACAGGATAGTGCCACCGGGCGTTTCATAGACGCCGCGGGATTTCATGCCCACAAGACGATTCTCCACAATGTCGATGATGCCGATACCGTTCCGGCCGCCGATCTTGTTGAGTTCCTCAAGGAGCTTGACAGGAGGCAGTTTCTCTCCGTTGAGGCTGACGGGAATGCCCTGTTCAAAGCCAAGTTCGATATAGGTGGGCTCGTCAGGCGCCTTCTCGGGCGTTACGGACAATTGCAGCAGCCTGTCATAGATGGGTTCGTTGGCCGGGTTTTCAAGCTCCGAACCCTCATGGCTCAAGTGCCAGATGTTCCTGTCACGGCTGTAATTGGACTGCTTTGTAACGGGAACGGGGATATTCCTGGCAGCGGCATAATCGATGGCATCTTCCCTGGAACGGATATTCCATATTCTCCAGGGAGCAATGATCTTGAGTTCCGGAGCGAGCGCCTTCACGGTAAGCTCAAATCGCACCTGATCGTTACCCTTGCCGGTAGCCCCGTGGGCAACGGCAACCGCACCTTCCTTTTTGGCGATCTCCACCAGGCGCTTGGCAATGATGGGACGCGCGAAGGAGGTTCCCAGAAGGTACTTACCCTCATAAACGGCGCCTGCTTTCAGGGTGGGGAAGATGTAATCGGTGACGAATTCCTCGGTGAGATCCTCTATGTAGATCTTTGAGGCGCCGGATTTAATTGCCTTCTCGCGCAAGGGTTCCAGTTCTTCGCCCTGGCCTACGTCGGCCGCCATGGCAATCACTTCATAATCGTAGTTTTCCTTGAGCCAGGGGATGATGATGGATGTATCCAAACCTCCTGAATAGGCAAGTACAACTTTTTCCTTGCTGCTCATGCAAATCTCTCCAATCTGTGTTAATATTAATGAAACGGGTGTATCGTGAAACTGTTTTTATTATAGCACGCAGGGCTGCGCCCTGAAGCTAATTATAATTATACGCATTTGTGTATATTTATGCAAGCCTAAAATTCAATACATGATGACATTCCACAGGAACACTAAAGGAGCATGAGCATGATAATTTTCGGAGTGGACCCGGGTTTTGCCATCACCGGGTACGGGGTGATTGAATACAGGAACAACAGGTTCAGGGTTTTGGATTATGGCGTCATTGAAACAGAAGCCAAAACCGAGCTTCCTCAAAGGCTCTGCATCATCAACGACAGGCTGCATGAACTTCTGGAACGGCACAAACCGGACGCCATGTCGGTGGAGGAGCTGTTCTTCAATACCAATATCAAGACAGCCATAGCGGTGGGGCATGGCAGGGGCGTGGCACTGCTGACCGCGGCAAAGGCCGGGATTCCCGTCTATGAGTATACGCCGCTCCAGGTCAAGCAGGCGGTTGTGGGATATGGACGGGCCAAAAAGGAACAGGTACAGTACATGGTCAAGGTCCTTCTGGGGCTTGACAGCATACCGAAGCCTGATGACGCCGCCGATGCGCTGGCTGTGGCCATATGCCATGCCCACAGAAGCGGGATGCAGACTCAGCTTCGGATCAGGCAGGATGGGCTGTAGGATGCCGAGGATTATCGCCATTGAGCCCGAAGTCATCAGCTAAAAAAACAATAAAAAAGGCCGGTTCTCTGGAAACCGGCTGTTTTGGTATTTGGCTGCGGATCAAGGATTTGAACCCTGACAAACTGATCCAGAGTCAGTCGTGCTACCATTACACCAATCCGCAACATCTTTCTGCGACGTTGATTATTATAATATGATCATGACTTCTTTTCAAGAGGGTTTTTTCATTTTTTTCGATAGCATTTTAAGGTATTATTGAAAGAAAAAGGGGCGATGTGCAAAATCGCCCCTTAAGCGCTTAATCTTTCAGACAACCGGAACCACCCATCCGAAGGGATCGGGTTTTTCACAGTACTGGATGCCTGTGAGTTCATCATAGAGCCTGTGCGACAGTTCGCCAATCTTTCCGCCGTTGAGAATCACGCGCTGCTCATTCCAATAGAGTTCCCCGATGGGCGAAATGACCGCAGCGGTACCTGTACCGAAGGCTTCCTTCAGGAGGCCTTTCTCGTTGGCCTCGAAGACTTCCTGGATGGAAATCTTTCTTTCCGATGTCTTGAGTCCCCAATGCTTCAAAAGCTCGATGCAGGACTTTCTGGTAATACCGGGAAGAATGCTGCCGTTGAGCTCAGGCGTGACGACCTCGTCGCCGATGACGAAGAAGACATTCATGGTGCCTACTTCTTCAACATATTTCCTCTCGACACCGTCCAGCCAAAGCACCTGGGTATATCCCAGATCCTTGGCTTCCTGCTGGGCCTTCAGGCTGGCCGCATAGTTGCCTGCCGTCTTTACGGCTCCGATACCTCCGGCAACTGCGCGGACATACTTGGATTCCACATATATCTTGACCGGGTTGAGGCCTTCCTTGTAATAGGCACCCACGGGCCCGGTGATGATCAGGAAATGATAAGTATTGGAGGGACGAACGCCGAGGTAGGGGTCCGTAGCGTAAATGAACGGCCTGATGTACAGCGATGTGCCCGGCGCGTCAGGTACCCAGTCCTTGTCAACTTCGATCAGCTTTTTCATGGCCATAAGAGCGAATTCCTCATCGACCTTCGGTATGCAGAGCCTCTCGCAGGACTGGTTGAGACGTTTCATGTTTTCATCCGGACGGAACAGCACGATGTGGTTGTCCCTGGTCCTGTAGGCCTTGAGGCCTTCGAAAATGGCCTGCCCATAATGGTATACCATGAGGGCGGGATCATAGAGTATGGGACCATAGGGAACAATTCTCGGATCATGCCACCCCTTGCCTTCGGTATAATCCATCATGAACATGTGGTCGGAAAAAACCTGACCGAATCCAAGGTTCTCCGACGATGGCTTTTCCTTGGGATGCTTGGTTAGTTCAATCTTTATTTCCATGATTGTCACTCTCCTTCGTTAAAATATCTTACACCTATGCTCATAAAAAATCCATCTCTTTCAGTAAGAAAAATATATATTCCTATATTAAAAGCATAAAAAAAGGCAGTACAAGCCGAATTTGCACTGCCAATAAAGCGAATATTTTTCTTGTTTCAGGCGGTATGGACCTCAGCTCCGGGAGCAGCCTCCCTGGACTTTCCGACCATTTCCTTGAACTTCTTGCTCATGCCCTCCAGCTTGCCATAGAGATCATAGCTGGGTTCAGCGCCATAGGCCACCTTCAGGTAACCGCACAGCATGTTGATCATGATGATGGAATCCAGAACGCCCCATTTCAATACGGTGATAAAGAGCAGGGTCATGATGTAGGCGATGATGGCCGTGGCGAAATCACCATTGGAGATCAGGCCGAGGAAGACACCGCGGAAGAGCAGGAAGAATACCACATAGAACAGGACAAGGAAGAGAAGGATCTTGGCGCCCGTCTTCAAAATGGCCTTCCAGTTCTGGAAGTAGAGAACGATGCCGTCGCAGGCGCTTTTCCATACATTCTGTCCCTCATGGAGGAAGATGTAGGCCATGATGCACTCGTCAACATAGTTGAGAATGATATCGACGAACTTATTGAGAAGCTTGACGATTTGCTTCATACCCGGAATAAAGCCCAGGATCGCTCCGATTCCGCCCATAACCCTTTGTATCTGCCTGACGGCTCCCGACATCATTCTGTCGAGAAGGAAGAGGGCGTTGGAAGCCGCAAAGTACTTCTTCACCTTTGATACGCCGTACTGATACATGCCAAAGCCCTCCGGCACATTGCCGTTGACGGCCAGTTCGCCGATGACCGCCACATGGGCCGCCTTAATCATGTAGGCGATATACTCGCGCAGCAACCTGTATATGTACCAGCCGCCGCCACCAAACAGGCAGACCAGAAGAACGGCAAAGAATCCTTCCGGCCGGATGGCACCCAGAATGCTGATGACGATGAATGCATAAATACACATCCCGATAAAGAACACCAGGTAGGCCGCCAGTCGGATCAACATGAAGGGAATTGTTTTCATTACAATAGCGGATGGTTTCATGAAGCAAACCTCCTTGATACATTTTTTGCATAAATATTATCATAATAGATGGTACAATACAATTCATTTTGCAGAAATTTTATGGCATGATTGCCAATCCCTTGATGAACAACCGCGGCAAAAGCACTGTGTTGCACCGACAGCCGGGGAAATGGTAAGCTAATGTCGTAATGAAATGAAGCGTCAAACGCTTCAGGCAATACCGGAGGACTTGCAGATGGGACATTTGCTAACCCCTGATGCCTTTCTGAAATCCATCTATGCCATCCATCCCGATGGCCTGCGCAAGCTTGGCATCAAGGGCCTGATCCTGGATATCGACAATACCCTTGTACCGACCTATACCAGGGATGCGGACATAAAGATCAAAAGCTTTCTGGAGGAGTTGAACAAAAACGGCATCAAAACCGTGATCGTATCCAATGCCAAACAGGCAAGGGTAGAACAGTTTTGCCGCTATCTGAACATAGATTACATTTATAAGGCCAGAAAGCCCTTAAGCAACGGCTTCCTCAAGGCTGCCGGCAGGATGGGGCTTGAGCCCTGTCATGTGGCTATTGTCGGTGATCAGCTGTTTACCGATATCCTTGGCGGAAACCTTTTGGGCATGAAAACGTTCCTGATAAAACCAATTGATGACAACGAGCCCTTTTTCATTAAGTTCAAGCGGCTTTTTGAAAAACCGTTTCTCAGAGGCAGGCATTACATGGATAAATTATGATGAATTGTTTTTTCGGATATGCTATAATCCATATCAAAAGATGAGGAGGGAAAAATATGCTTTCAATAAAAAATTACATGGAAGTCATTGTGATGAATGCGATGGATGATATCCTCAAGGATATCAACATGTGCAAATGCGAGAAATGCAGACTGGATATTGCGGCCAAGGCCTTGAATGATTTGCCTCCTCAGTACATAGTCTCTGAAAAAGGGGAGATCTATTCCAAGATCAACAATCTGAAGGCCCAGTTCGAAGTGGACGTGATTGCCGCCATAACCAAGGCAGCCATACTGGTAAAAAGAAATCCCAAGCATGACGAAACCGGCGAGTAGGAGCATGATATCATCCTTTTGCCGAATTCCCATGTTTCGGATATTTTCTGTTGTCACGGCATAAAGCCTGTGCTATAATACTACAGGTGTTTTCAGTACACACGTTGCCCGATTTACAGTTTGTGCTTTGAAAAAAGTGGGCTGTAAAGCTGAAGGCGACGGAGGATTAACAAGAAGGAGGAATTGAACATGTCAGTTATTTCAATGAAGCAACTGCTCGAAGCAGGCGTGCATTTCGGTCACCAGACCAGAAGATGGAATCCGAAGATGGCCGAGTACATCTTCACCGAGAGAAACGGTATCTACATCATCGATCTCCAGAAAACCGTCAAGAAAATTGAAGAAGCCTACTACTTCATCCGCGATCTGGTGATGGAAGGCGGAACCATTCTCTTTGTGGGAACCAAGAAGCAGGCTCAGGATGCCATCAGGGAAGAAGCTGAACGCTGCGGCCAGTTCTATGTCAACAACAGGTGGCTCGGCGGTATGCTGACCAACTTCAAGACCATCCGCAAGGGTATCGATCGCCTGAATGAACTGAAGCGATTTGAAGCTGAAGGCGTATTTGATGTGCTTCCCAAGAAGGAAGTCATCAAGCTGAAGCTGGAAATGGAGAAGCTCCAGAAGAACCTGGGCGGTATTGTTGAAATGAAGAAGCTTCCCGGCGCCCTGTTCGTTGTCGATCCCAAGAAGGAAAGAAACGCCATTCTGGAAGCACGGAAACTGGGTATCCCCATTGTCGCCATCGTCGATACCAACTGCGATCCCGATGAAGTGGATTATGTCATCCCTGGTAATGACGATGCGATTAGAGCCGTTAAACTCATTTCCTCAAAGATTGCCGACGCCGTCATCGAGGCCAGGCAGGGTGAAATGGGTTCTGCAGCCGTTGACGAGGCACCTGTCTCCGATGAGGGAAACGCTGCGGAAATGAGTGATGAAAATGAAAATATTGCAGAAGCTACAGTAGAAGAAGCTTAATTCGGGAATATGAACCAGTGTCAGGAGGAATGTACAGATGGAAATCAGTGCTTCAATGGTAAAAGAATTGCGTGAACGCACCGGAGCAGGGATGATGGATTGCAAAAAGGCCCTGATCGATGCCAATGGTGATGCCGAGAAGGCGGTTGAGCTTCTGAGGGAAAGGGGACTTGCCAAGGCTGCCAAGAAGGCCGGCAGGATCGCATCCGAAGGTATCGTTGATGCCTACATCCATGGCGGCGGCCGTATCGGCGTTCTGGTAGAAGTCAATATAGAAACCGACTTTGCCGCAAAGAACGAAGATTTCAGAGCTTTCGTAAAAGATATTGCCATGCAGATTGCCGCTATGAATCCGCAGTATGTGAGGAGAGAGGAAGTTCCTCAGGAAGTCATTGACAGGGAGAAGGAAATCCTCAAGACCCAGGCCATGAACGAAGGAAAGCCTGAGCACATTGCGGAGAAGATGGTAGCCGGCAGAATCGAGAAGTTCTTCAATGAGGTATGCCTCCTGGAGCAGCCTTTCATTAAGGACAACGACAAAACCGTTGAGGAAATCCTCAAGGAAAAGATCGCTCTCATCGGCGAGAACATCAATATTCGCAGGTTTGCCCGCTTTGAGCTTGGCGAAGGCCTGGAAAAGAAGAATGAAAACTTCGCTGAAGAGGTTGCCAAGCAGCTTAAATAATCGGCTTAAAGGGTATTTTGAGTTTTCAAAATACCCTTTTGGTATCTATACCATGCTGCCATCGATTGATTTCATTCTACTATGTTGGAGGCAACTATGGCTTTAAAGTACAAGCGCGTTATGCTTAAGATCAGCGGGGAAGCGCTCGCGGGAGAAAAGGGTTTTGGAATTGATCAGAACATCCTCAGCAAGATCAGTTCCAAGATCAAGGAAGCCCATGATATGGGAGTGGACATGGGCATCGTTGTGGGTGGCGGAAACTTCTGGCGCGGACGGAGCAGTACCGGAATGGACCGGACGACCGCCGACCATATGGGCATGCTGGCAACCGTCATCAATGCGCTGGCCCTTCAGGATGCCCTGGAGGAAAGGGGAGTCCCCACAAGGGTACAAACGGCCCTTGAAATGCCAAGGGTAGCCGAAACCTACATCAGAAGAAGAGCCATACGCCACATCGAAAAAAGGCGGGTCGTCATTTTTGCCTGCGGCACCGGTAATCCTTATTTCTCAACAGATACCGCCGCCGTATTGCGCGCCGCCGAGATAGAAGCCGAAGTCATCCTGCTGGCCAAAAACGTTGATGCTGTTTATGACAGCGATCCGAAGCTGAATCCCAATGCGGTCAAATACGACCGGATCAGCTTCATGGAAGTGCTCAGCAAGCAGTTGGGCGTCATGGATTCTACCGCCACATCCTTGTGTATGGACAATAATATTCCCTTACTGGTATTCAGCATAAAAGAGCCGGAAAACATTATCAGGGTTTTGAATGGTGATAATGTTGGTACATTTGTAGCAAGGGAGGTCTGATTATGACAAAGGATAATTACAAGGCATATGTGACAAAAATGGACAAGACCCTGCAGGTGCTGAAGGAAGAGCTTGCAGGCATTCGTGCCGGCAGAGCCAACCCGCATTTGCTGGACAAGATCACTGTGGACTATTATGGTTCTCCGACTCCTATCACTCAGCTGGCCAACATCACCGTACCGGAAGCCCGGCAGATCACCATCCAGCCTTGGGATGCCAAGATTGTGAATGATATCATCAAGGCCATCCAGACCTCGGATCTCGGCCTGAACCCCAACAGCGACGGCAAGGTGATACGCCTGATATTCCCGCCTCTGACCGAGGAAAGAAGGCGTGAACTGACCAAGGACGTCAAGAAGATAGGCGAAAGGGACAAGGTGGCCATTCGCCAGATCAGGCGTGATGCCCTGGAAGCCTTCAAGAAGATGGAGAAGAACAAGGAGATCACTGAGGACGATCTGAAGGATGCCGAGAAGGATATCCAGAAAATCACCGATGAATATATCGATAAGATCGATCAGATCGTTGAGGCAAAAGTAAAGGAAATCATGGAAGTCTGATGTTTGTCAGGCTACATAAACGACGCATCATGACTAAGTGGGGATATTGAACCACTTAGTCATTTTCATATGGATGCCTGATCACAAAAGGCCAAGGAGAAAGTTTATATGCGAATCGAGGAGATCAGCGGAAATGACAGGGAACAGGCTTTAAAGCTAGTCCTGTCGGTTTTCATGGAATATGAGGCTCCGGATTACTCGGAGCAGGGTATACAGACGTTCAAAGACTTTATTGGCAATCGGGAGGCCATAGACTGCCTGAAGATCTATGGGGCTTACCTGGATGATGAACTGGTCGGCGTCATCGCCACAAGAAACCATGGCAATCATATCGCACTGTTTTTTGTGGACGGCAGGCATCACCAGAAAGGCATAGGGCGAAAACTGTTTGAATATGCTCTTGAAAAAAGCACCGGCAACAAGATCACGGTCAATTCTTCGCCTATTGCGGTTGAAGTCTATAAAAAGCTGGGCTTTGTGCCCGACAGCGGAGAACAGGTTGTGGACGGTATCCGGTTTACGCCGATGACGTACATAAAAGGATAAGGAACCAGGTGATTGGGATGTGCGGAAGGTTCTATGTGGCAGAAAAGGATCTGGACGATTTTGCGGCACTGGTGAATCAGGTGGAAAAGCATTTGCTGAAGAAAGCCGGCGAGATCTTTCCGGGAGATTATGCACCGGTGATCACGCCGGGGAAGAATCATGAAACCGGCCTGGAAGAGGGGGATAGGCCCGACCAGGTCCATGCCCTGAAATGGGGTTTTCCATCAAAAAGCGGGAAGCTCATCATCAATGCCCGCTCGGAAACCATCGCGGAAAAGCCCATGTTCCGACTGCCGTTTGAGCGCAGAAGATGCCTGATACCTGCCCGGGGATTTTTTGAATGGAAGGACAGCGAAACGGGGAAAAAGCGCGTTAAGTTCTACATCGCTCCGCCGGATTCAAGCCTGATTTTCCTTGCCGGTATCTACTGGTTCTTCAATGACAATTCGGGAAACCTGATTCCGTGCTTCACCATCATCACCACCCAAGCCAATGAGGATATCCGTCCGCTGCACGACAGGATGCCCGTCGTCATCGACAGGGAGAACAAGGACACCTGGCTCTATGGTGACCACCGTTCAGAAAGCGTCAGGGGCCTGATGCTGCCCGCACGAGCCGGGCTTCTGCTGCCTTCATTGGCCGAGAAAGTGGACCAGTCCTGAAAAGGTGGTGATGTGATACTGTCATGACATGGCAACATCCTACTATTGCGGACCTGGTCTCGCATCAAAAAGAAGGAACAACATCTTGTCGTCTTGATGTAATGACGTTATACTATATCATTACAACCTGGTTATAATAAATTGGGGAAGCACGCCAGCATTCCGTTTTATATGCCATTGGCGCATACTCAAGAGGTTCATGATGAACGCTTTTATGAAAAGAGTTTATGAAATCGTATCACGCATACCGAAAGGAAAGGTAGCCACCTATGGCCAGATAGCGGCTCTCTGTGGCAATCCGCGAGCAGCCCGGGTTGTAGGATGGGCCATGCGGCATGCGCCCGAACACCTGGCGCTTCCTTGTCACAGGGTTGTGAACCAAAGCGGAAGGCTGGCGCCGGATGATGTCTTCGGCGGTCAGCATATCCAGCGTGAAATGCTGTTGCAGGAAGGCATTCCGTTCAGGGAAAACGGATGCATCGATATCAAAAAATGCTTATGGATTCCCGGACAGTCTGACCGGATGGTTCCGTAATCTGTGTTCACCGTCTTTCAGCAGTTTGACATTTGGGAGGATGGGGTTTTGTGAGAGAGAAGCGGTATAAAAAATATAATTCACATTATACAAAATAAAAATTTTGTTTAATATAGAAGGGTAAGTGGTATAATATAAGCATCAGGGATTCCAGGATTGTCCAAAATCCATCCCTGCTTATAGAGTACATAAACGGATAATGCTTACGAATACATACTGAAAGGATGTTTTTATGTCGGTGATTTCCTATGAGGACATGCCTGATATCGCCGTTGAATTCCTCAATTACATGCTGACTATCAAGGGCAAATCCATTAAGACCGTTCAGGAATATTATTATGATCTGCGCACCTTTTTCCGCTATATCAAGCTGACCACACGCCCTGGCTTCAAGGACGCGGATTTTGATACCATCGATGTTCGGGATATTACACTGGATGACATCAAAAAAATTGATCTGGCCGATCTGTACAGCTTTATGTCCTTCATCAGCAGGTTTCGCGGCAATTCCGCCGTTACCCGTGCCAGAAAGGTCGCCTGCCTGAGATCCTTTTATAAATATCTCTTTACCAAGGTCAAGCTGATCGACTACAATCCGGCCGCTGAACTGGATTCTCCAAAGGTGGTTCACCGGCTGCCCAAATATCTCAATGTGGATGAAAGCATCCAATTATTGGAAAGCGTTGAAGGCAAGAACCAGGAAAGGGATTACGCTATCCTGGTCCTCTTTCTGAACTGCGGTCTCCGGTTATCGGAGCTCGTCGGGATCAACCTTTCCAACATACGCGGTGACACCCTCACCGTTATCGGCAAGGGCAACAAGGAACGCACCATTTACCTGAACCAGGCCTGCCTGGACGCGATCAACGCCTATCTGCGCGTGAGGCCTGTGGAAGGTGTCAAAGACAAAAACGCGCTCTTTTTAAGTGAAAGAAAACAGCGAATCAGCCCGAAAACCGTTCAGTACCTTGTAAAAAAATACCTGGGCGCTGCAGGTCTTGACACACAAAAGTATTCCACCCACAAGCTCAGGCATACTGCGGCCACGCTCATGTACAAGCACGGTCATGTGGATATTCGCGCCCTTCAGGCCATTCTGGGCCATGAGAGCATCGCCACCACCGAGATATACACCCATATTGACGACGACCAGCTCCGCAGGGCTGTTGAGAGCAATCCCCTTTCCAGCTATTCCGGGCGATTGAAGCAAAGGGGCAAAACATCAAAGGCCGGTCCCCAGGACTGACGGAACCGGCCTCTAGCAGACAAGTTAAGGCGCATCTGACGGGTTCATTTCTTTGCGTATTTATTCCGCAATTCCCGTTCAAGCTCCTCTGCCACTTTACTGCCGTAGTGGTTGAAAATTAGCGCAGCAACAAATACGATACCGCAAAAAACGATAACGCCGATATCTTGCACGCTCACGGGAGTGCCACCTCCTTACCCGATATTCAAGATTCAGACAAAGAGGTACTTATTTGAATTTGCTCCCGTGATAGCGATTGGACAGAGCTTCGCGAATCTCCCTGCGCAGATCGGAAAAAAACAGCCTTCTGTAATCGGATTTGGCTGCCCAGGCTGCGAGGGCAAATGCCATAAAGGCTGCCAGGCCAACGTATGCAATAATGCCGAGGACGGATCTTCTGGCCTCATCTTCCGCAAAACAGAGGGCTGTTGGACCGGTTTTGCTGAGCGAGAAAAAAAAAGCCATCAAAAGATCCCTGGCGGTTATCCGTGCCAAAGGATAAACCGGCCAGATTAATGATGCATACCAGGATGAGAATGATGACGAACAGAATCCTGAACTTTTGCCTGTTCAATGGGATGTCTCCAGTCCAAAGCATGATACAGATTCCATTATATCATAGAACAGCCTTGCAGGTTCAGGTGTAGTTTACCACAGTCGTCATTGCCTACAGGTCCCGATCCGGTTTTGTCGCCTGTTCCAGCATGGCCAGGTAACGCCAGGCATGGTCGTTGTCTTCGCCGCACATTTCCGGCGTTGGCTCCAGTGAGACGCAAACGGCCGGCCTTTCAGGTTTCCCAAAAAGCTTGCAGCGGTTGTCCTCCGTCAGATTGACGCACCTTTCCCCTGCTTTCTTGCCATGCGGCATCCCGGGGATGGGCGAAGATATGGAGATGACTACGCAGCACGCGCCGCAGCCCGGCCTGCATTCCATAGCACGACCCCGCTTTCCGACAAATGATGCCACCCTGCCGTCCTTACCGGCAGGATTCGCTATTCATGATGCTTATTGATTGCAGATCGGCCAAAAATAAGGGTTGTACCGCCGTACAACCCTTTGCCGTTTTCTATTTCAGGAATACCGAGTAACCTTTGAACGCCGCATAAACATCTACCTTGCTGACCACTTCGAAGGGTGCATGCATGGATAATACCGGCACGCCGACATCCAGCACATCCACGCCCAGATTGGCGATCATCATGGCGATGGTACCGCCGCCGCCCTTGTCAACAGCGCCCAGTTCGGTGATATGCCAGGGGATCTTGTTTTCATTGAAGAGCCTGCGAATCTCGCCGACAAACTCGGCATGGGCATCGCTGGCTCCCGATTTACCCCTGGAACCGCTGAATTTCAGAATGGCAAGGCCTTTTCCGAGATAGGCCGCATTCAGCTTGTCGTGCGTATCGTCAAAATTGGGATCTACAGCAGCATTCACGTCAGCAGACAGCATCTGCGATTTGTCCAGGCACGAGCGCAGCAGGCGGTCGGAATAGGGTTCCTGTGTCGTCAGCGCACAGAGATCGGCCAAGAAGTTTTCCAGAGCCCTTGACTGGGCGCCGGTATTTCCTACGCTTCCGATTTCCTCCTTGTCGGTGAGGACGCAAACCGCCGTGTATTCAGGATTCTGGGTTTCAAGGATGGCCATCAGGGCCGGATAGGCGCAAACCCTGTCGTCATGTCCGTACGCACCGATCATGCTCCTGTCAAATCCCAGGTCCTGGGCCTTGAAGGCAGGCACCATTTCCAGTTCGGCGGATATAAAATCCTCTTCGGTGATGCCATATTTCTCATTTAAAATCTTCAGGATGTTCAGCTTAAACCGGTTCTTGGCCTCCTTGTCGGGATCCGGACGGGATCCGGCCAGCACATTCATGGCTTCGCCCCTGAAGGCGACATCCAGCTTCTTGTCCATCTGATCTTTGGCAAGGTGAGGCAGCAAATCGGTGATGGTAAACACGGGATCGCCCTCATCTTCGCCGATACAGATATCGATTACCGAGCCGTCGGCTTTCATGATGGTACCATGCAGGGCCAATGGAATAGCCAGCCACTGGTATTTCTTTATTCCGCCATAATAATGGGTCTTCATGAAGACCATATCAGTGGATTCATAAAGCGGATTCTGCTTGATATCCACCCTCGGCGAGTCGATATGGGCGCCGATCATTCGGGTACCGGCTTCACAGGGCTTGTTGCCGATAACGGCCAGCATCATCATCTTTTTCTTCACGATGCGATAGACCTTATCGCCGGGTTTCAAGGGCGTCTTGTTCTCCAACACCTTGTCGAGATCCACAAAGCCATTGCGGATGGCCAGTTCTTCTGCTTCGCGGACAAACTCCCTTTCCGTTTTGGCCTTGTTCAGGAACGCTTTATAGCCTTTGCAGAATCTTTCTATTTCCCGCTCGCTCATGGAAGGATTATCCCACGCGTTCCCGGTTCTGTAAACCAGCTTTTCTGCGGGATTGGTGGCTTCCGCAGCCTTATTCTTGGGAGGTCTTCCCCTTCTTCTTGCGGGTTTTTCTGCAGCGGCTGCCACGGCATCCGGGTTTTTTCTGGGTCTTCCGCGCTTTCTCTTTTCTTCAGCCATATTACGGGTTCTCCTTTCTTTTTTCCGCAACCATTTATTTCAATGCAAAAACCTTCGTTCTGATGCGCATTATATATACCTATTATTTATTATACCACTTTTTCTCACAGCTAATATTTCCAGCGCTAAAATTATGCCCAAAAAGAACCGGTCACAGCCATACCGGACTGTGACGCGTCAAACAGCGGAAATGTGAAAGGCCATATGGTAAAACGGGGATGGATCAGAGTATGATGCAGATCAACCCGCCGCTGCCCTCGTTGATGATCTTTTGCAAGGTCTCCTGCAGCTTCAGCTGGGCATCTTCAGGCATCCGGAACAGCTTGTTCTGGAGGCCTTCCGATATCAGTTCATGCAGGGATTTCCCGAATATATTGGATTCCCAGAGCTTTTCCGGCGCGCCTTCGAATTCTTTCAGCAGATAATTGACCAACTCTTCCGATTGCTTTTCGGAACCCACCAGCGGCGCTATTTCGGTCTCGATGTCGGCACGGATCATATGAATGGATGGCGCGCTGCCTCTGAGCTTGATGCCAAAGCGGGTTCCCTGGCGGATGATCTCCGGAGGCTCCAGGGTAAGCTCGTCGATGCTGGGCGTTACGACACCATAGCCCTTTGTCCTGACTTCCTGGAGCGCATTGGCGACCTTGGCGTATTCAGCACGGATGGCGGACAGTTCCTTGAGCACCGAGAACAGGCGCTGCTCGCCGTCGATCTCCAGACCGGTCTCCTCCTTGATCACCTTGAAGAACAGGCCATCGGAAGGCTTCATCTCAAGGCAGACTTCTCCGGTACCCATCTTGACATCCTGGATGGCGGTTTTGCTAAGGAAGTCATAAACATTGAATTTTTCTGCTGCTTCATAGACATTCTGCACCGTGGATCTGTCCGAGAAGGCGTTCCTGATGGCATTGATCAGCTCTTTCTTGAGCCAGTGTTCATTGTCCAGCGAAAGGATCCAGCCTGGAATGTTGAAGCAGATTTCGCGTACCGGGAAGTCAAGGAGAATGCCGTTCATAATCCTGTTGATGGATTGAAGTCCAAGGTTCAGACAGTCAACCGGTATCACCGGTTTACGGTATTTGCTGCTCAACTCTTCTGCCAGGGCTTTGCTTTCCGGGCTTTCAGGCGTGGTCGAGTTCAGCAGGATGACAAACGGTTTTCCTGATGCCTTCAGTTCATTGACCACCTGTTCCTCGGCTTCTTCGTATTCTTCCCTGGGAATATTGGTGAATGAGCCGTCGGCTGTAATCAGGATGCCAATGGTGGAGTGATCATTGATCACCTTCCTGGTGCCAATGGCTGCCGCTTCCTCAAAGGGTATGTCATAATCATACCAGGGCGTCTTGACCATCCTGGGCATTTCACCGTCCATATGGCCGATGGCGCTCTTCACCAGGTATCCCACGCAGTCGACCAGCCTGACGCGCATGCTCACATTGTCGTCCATGGTCACCGTAACCGCTTCATTGGGAACGAATTTGGGCTCAGTGGTCATGATCATGCGCCCTGAAGCGCTCTGGGGTGTTTCATCAACGGCCCTATCCCGTTCGTAGGGGTTCTTGATGTTCGGCAAAACCAGGGATTCCATAAAGCGTTTGATAAAAGTTGATTTACCGGTCCGTACCGGGCCGACCACTCCTATGTATATATCGCCATTCGTCCTCTCAGCTATATCGCTGTATATGCTGTACAAAGCTTCCACGGCCAATCCCCCTCTGTTAAAGCCTGCGGCACATGCAAACAGCATGGCCAATCGGTCAGTATAAGTATATTGGCCGCCCCTGCGAGATATGAAAAAATTTTGGGCAGCATTATGATTTTAATATTTTCAGACATGCAGCATAGCGGCCGGTCTTTACCGGGTTCAGCCGCCCCCTGGACGAACAGTTGCCGTTTCGCAGGCATACGGCATGACGGCGGGCTTTGCAGCCTCCCGGCCTGAAGCTTTTTTTCGCATTGCTCCTCGAATAACATTTTGTGTAAAAGAGGATTGCTGCGAAACCACTTTGCATGGATCGCAATAACAATAAAAAGAGCGGATCCATGTCCGCTCTCATAAATCCATGCCATATGATGCATCCGATAATGCCATGACGCTTATTTATGGTTTTCAAAATTCAGAACGCATTTGTCCGCCCGGTATCTGCTGACGATGTATTCCACCGGCTGGCCGTTCTTTGCGTAGAGCATGTTGCTTACACGGATCAGCGGCTGACCCGGCTGTACCTTCAGATAGGCCGCATCCTTCTGATCGGTATAGATGACCTCCAGCACGCTCCTGGAGGTGCTGGGAATCAAGGGATACTTGCCCCTCAGAATATCGTGCGAAGGCTTTTTCAGGCGAATGTCCTCGCAGATGTCCGGAAAATGGTACAGAGGAATATAGGAGGTATTCAGGGAGAATACGTCCCCGCCAAGATTGTTGATGTAGGTAATGGCTGCGAATTCCCCGGGCATTTCCGGCTTGAGCCCGAACAATTCGCCAAGCTTCTCATCCTGTTTGCTGCTGACAACCTCAATGGACACGATGTTCTTCTCGGCAGGATTGTTGCTGTCCAGGATAGAATCGGTAAAACCGGTGTAATCCTTGACATGGATGTGGGTTTTCCGGGTAGAAACAAATGTACCCTTCCCCTTGAGCTTATAGAGATGCCCGCTGGCTGTCAGCTCGTTGATGGCCTGACGTACGGTGGGTCTGCTGATATCATACTTTTCACAGAACTCCTGTTCTGAAGGGATTTTGGAATCTGCCTTGAACTCACCCTTTTCAATCTTGTCCAGGATGAGGTTCTTCAACTGGCAATACAATGGCACATTGCTATATTTATTAATGTCTACCATACCAAAACCCTCCATCACATAACCATATGACGTAATGACAATATAACATGAAAACAAGCTCGGTTCAATAGGACTATCAAGCTATTTCGGTCATGCTTTCAGTTCCACATGGACGTCTGATACCTGGTTGGACCGCAGTAAAGGATAGACATGGGTTTCCAGGAATTCTTCCACCTGTTCACGGCTGCGCCCGATATAGTTGGCGGGAGCAAGAACCGCCATGATTTCATCCTTTGTCATGCCAAAGGCCGGATCGTTGGCAATGCGATCGATGAGATCGTTGGGCAAACCATCGACCTTGATGCGCCTGGCTGCAGCCATGGAATGCTGACGAATCTTTTCATGGAGCTCCTGGCGGTCTCCCCCTCTCTTGACAGCCTCCATGAGGATGTTCTCAGTGGCCATGAAGGGCAGCTCTTCCATGACATGCTTTTCGATGATCTTGGGATAGACCACGATGCCATCGGCAATGTTCTGGTAGATGTTCAGTATGGCGTCTACAGCCAGGAAGGCTTCAGGAATGCTGATTCGCCTGTTGGCCGAGTCATCAAGCGTTCTCTCAAGCCATTGGGTGGATGCTGTAATGGCTGGATTCAGCGCGTCCACGATGACGTACCTGGCCAGGGCGGAGATCCGCTCGCTGCGCATGGGATTTCTCTTGTAAGCCATGGCAGACGAGCCGATTTGGTTCTTTTCAAAAGGCTCTTCCAGTTCCTTCAGGTTTGCCAGAAGGCGCATGTCATTGCTGAATTTATAGGCGCTCTGGGCAACTGCGCTCAGGGCATTGAGAATCCTGGAATCCTGCTTTCGGGTATAGGTTTGTCCTGAAACCGGAATGACCTCGGTGTACCCCATCTTCTCGGCGATGAGCCGTTCCAGCTTTTTAACCTTTTCATGATCACCGTCAAAAAGGGCCAGAAAGCTTGCCTGGGTTCCCGTTGTCCCCTTGTTTCCGAGAAGCCTGAGATGGGAGATCACAAAGTCCAGTTCCTCCACGTCCATCAGCAGGTCCTGAATCCACAGGCATGCCCTTTTCCCCACCGTCACCAGCTGGGCCGGCTGGAAATGTGTAAAGCCCAGGGTCGGCATGTCCTTATATTTCTCCGCAAAGCGGCTGAGCTTCAGGATGACCGAAAGGACCTTGACCCTGATCAGCCTGAGGGCTTTATGATAGATGATGATATCCGTATTGTCGGTCACAAAACAGGATGTTGCGCCGAGATGAATAATGCCCTTGGCCTTTTCGCACTGGGTGCCGTAAGCCCGGATATGGGACATGACATCATGTCGGGTTTCCTTCTCGATCTGCTCGGCCAGTTCGTAATTGATTTCATCACGGAAGGCCTTGAGTTCATCAATTTGTTCCTGGGTGATATCCAGTCCCAGTTCCTTCTCGGCTTCAGCCAGGGCAATCCAAAGGGACCTCCAGGTTTTGTACCTGGTATCGGGAGAAAAAAGCTCAAGCATTTCCTGGCTGGCGTATCTCAGATTAAAGGGGCTTTCATACGAATTTCTGGACAAGATATGTACCTCCGGAAGCGATAATATGTCAACCTGACATCAGTACATTAGTACATCAATACGATAATATATCATGTTCATATTATCGGTGCAGTAGTATTATATATCTAAACCATCCAAAAATCCAGTAAAAAAAGAGTGAATTTATTAAGTTTATTCACTCTGCACAAATGAAGATGATATATGTGTGTGGAGGTTGCTTTATACCATTTTTTCCAAAACCGCCAGCTCAACGCAGACGCACAGGATCTCGATGGCTGTTTTCAGCTCGTGGAGCGGCGGATAAGTAGGCGCAATCCGTATGTTGGAATCGTCCGGATCTTTGCCGTAAGGGAAGGTGGCTCCCGCCGGAGTAAACGTAACCCCCGCTTCCTTTGCAAGTTCCACGGTGCGGCGCGCACAGCCCTTCATCACGTTGAGGCTGATGAAATAGCCTCCACGGGGCTTATGCCACGTGGCAATCCCCTTCCCTCCCAGATTCTTTTCCAGAATATCCAGGACGGTTTCAAACTTGGGCCTGAGGATTTCGGCGTGCTTCTTCATATGCGCCTTAAGGTGTTCCGGATCCTTCAGAAAACGGACATGGAGCAGCTGGTTGATCTTATCGTATCCAATGGTCTGAATGGATATCTGCTTTTTCAGGTGGGCAATATTTTCCTTGCTGGATGCCACAATGGCCACGCCGGCTCCAGGGAAGGTCACCTTGGAAGTGGAAGCGAACATATAGGCCCTGTTGGGATGACCGGCCTTCCGGCATTCCTCAATGATATCCAGCAAAGTATCGGGCGTGTCATACAGATGATGGAAGGCATAGGCATTGTCCCACATGATGATGAAATCATCCACTGCGGTTTTCATGGCTGCAAGACGTCTGACAACCCGGTCCGAATAGGTGATGCCCGTTGGATTGCTGTACATGGGGATGCACCAGATACCCTTAACAGACGGATCTCTGGAAGCCAGATCTTCCACCATGTCCATGTCGGGACCCTCATCGGTCATGGGAACGGTAATCATTTCGACGCCAAACTGCTGGGTGATGGCAAAATGGCGATCATACCCCGGGCTGGGACATAAAAAGCGTACCTTTTCCAGCCTGGACCAGGGCTGCATAAAACCGTTGAGGCCAAACAGAAAGGCCTTGCTGATCAGGTCATACTCGAGATTCAGGCTGGAATTTCCGCCCACAAAGATCTCATCGATTGAAAGGTTAAACAGCGAAGCAAACAGCCTTTTGGCTTCAACAATGCCGTCCAGCCCGCCATAATTGCGGCAGTCGAGCCCATCTTCGGAGATCAGATCCTTCACGTTATCAAAAAGGCCCATGGAAAGATCAAGCTGGTCACTGCCCGGTTTACCCCTGGACATATCCAGCTTGAGGCCTTGATTTTTAAAGGCTTCATACTTTGTCAGCAATTCTTGTCTCCGTTCAGACAGCCTGCTTGAAGGCATGTTCATACATGCTTCCATCTTTGCTCCTCCTAAAATTTAAGCTACGTTTTATTCTAGCGGAAGCATGGTGATTTTGCAAGTTTTATTTTTAAATATTGCAAAAGATTTTCCCTGATTTCCCATCGGACTGCCTGAACAGCTTGATTTATTGCAGAAATAAAGGCCCGGTGCAAGCGGGCTTGCTGTGATTTCCATGACGGACATTTGCATGTTATGAGCCAATGCTATTCAAAATTGTAGTTATACCAGTCCTGTGGTCCCTGGCCGGAAAACCTGCTGCGGCTGGCTGTCACGCCTTATTGCAGCATATGCACCCAATGATCAACCACCTGGTTCAGATAATCGACAAACTGCATCCTTTCCGCGCTTTCCATGGCGATGAGGGAGCTTTCCCCGATGATCTCGTCCCCCTTGTAAACCGAGACTGTGCCCAGGATGGTTCCCTTGCGGACAGGCGCTTCCACATCCTGCAGGAGCGAAATACGGGTTGACAGCATATCCTTCTCGCCATGCTTCAGGATGGCCTTCACATCATTTGCCACACCTGCCGTAATGGTTTCCTTGTGGCGGGCGCGGATCACCGGCACCTCGCCCATGATATTCCCTTTCCGGAGAAGCTGAACATAACCGTAGTTTTCAAAGGCATAATCCAGGATTCTCATGCTGCTTTGGGCCCTAAGACTCCTTGAGTCGCAAAACAGCACCACCGAGATGAGCCGGATATTGTCCCGTGTGGCCGACGTGACCAGGCATCTTCCGGCCAGCCCGGTATACCCGGTTTTTACCCCATCCGCCCCCTCGTAAAGCTCCAGCATTTCGTTGGTATTGGTCAGCGTCCTTCCGTCATAATAATATTCCCGCGTCCTGACAATCCTGTTGAAAACAGGGTTCTGCAGGGCATAGCGGGTGATCTTGGCCAAATCATAGGCTGTCGTGTAGTGGTCTTTGGCATCCAGCCCGTGAGGGTTGGAAAAATGGGTTTCATAGGCGCCTATTTGGCGGGCCTTCTCATTCATCATGTCGGCAAATGCCTGAACGCTTCCCGCGCAATACTCGGCAATGGCCACCGCAGCATCATTTCCGGAGCAGAGCATAAGCCCGTAAAGCAGATCCTCCATACGGACGTTGGTTCCTGCCTTCAGACCCATAACCGAACCGCCAATGCCGGCTGCCCTGCCGCTGATGGGCACCCAGGCATCCATCGGACAGTTTTCAATGGCCAGAATGGCCGTGATGATCTTGGTGGTGCTGGCCATGGGCCTTTTCACAAACGCGTTCTTCTCGTACAGAATGGTTCCGGTATCGAAATCGATGACACAGGCTGAACGGGCATTGATTGTCGGAAGGGATACGGGTATGGCCTCCTCCGGAAAAGCCTGATCCGAAAAGAAAGGTTCCACGAGATCGGGCAAGATCCCGGGATTATCCTCAGGATCGGGTAAAGCAGAAAGGGTGTCCGGTGAGGTCCCGTTGGGCGCATTGAAAATGCTTCCGAAAACCAGGTTTAGGATGAGAATAACGGCTATGAGATAGAGCAGGTCTCTTGCTTTCAACTCGGTTCCCACCGGATATTGTACTACCCAGTGTCATTTATATGTTTTTCAGGGGCCTATAAAACCATCCTTACGCAATATTTCCACAATCCTTTGGATGGTATGGGACAAATCATTGTCGGAAACCACATGGTAATCGCAGCAGGCCTTGTAAATGGGGTATCGTTTTTCCGCCAGGGAGCGGAGCGCTTCAGGACCGTTTTTCAACAGCGGACGGCCCGAACAGTCAATGTCTTTGACGATGAAGTCAACAGGCCTGTCGATGAAGATGATAATGCCGTTTTTCTTCAGGGCTTTAACGTTTTCTTCCCTCAGGACAGCACCTCCGCCGGTGGAAATGATCACGCCTTCCAGGGCAGATACCCTGGAAATGATTTGGCTTTCCACCTCCCGGAAATAATCCTCCCCCTGTTCAAAAAGCTTTGGAATGGGGCCGAAATCCTTTTCTATCAGCGCATCGGTATCCAGGACAGGCCTTTTCAGTTCCTCACCCAGGCGTTCAGCCACCGTTGTCTTGCCGCATCCCATGATCCCGATCAATACGATGTTTTTCATATACTCCCCCTGATCTCGTCCATGACTTTGCGAATGAGGGCCCTGTCCAGGGTTTTACCCTGCCAGATCTCTTCTGCGCGGAAGGCCTGGGCCACCAGCATGTACAGGCCGTTGTCATGGCGTATGCCCAACTCCTCCGCATATCGGAGCAGGACGGTTTTCTCGGGATTGTAGATCAGATCCATCACAAACCCTGCCCCATCCAGCTGATCCTTGCGAAGCGGGCTTCTGTCCACATCAGGATACATGCCCACCGGCGTGGTGTTGATCACCAAATCATAGCCCCTGGCCGAGAAGGCATCGAGGCTGATACCGGCAAGTCCCGGGAACTTCTGCACGGCACTTTCCGGATCGCGGGATACGAGGGTGATGGTTGCCGCGCCATGATCCTTCAGGTATGCCACGACGGCTCGGGCTGCGCCTCCGCTTCCCAGCACGGCGCATCTTGCGCCTTGGGTTTTTGCACCACAGGCCTCCAGGGCCATGCCAAAGCCGTCGTAATCGGTATTATAGCCCCTGTAACCTTCGGTCAGGCAGATGGTATTGACAGCGCCGATATGGGCCGCCTCGTCGGACAGGGAATCCAGATAGGGCATGATGTCCTTTTTATAGGGAATGGTGACATTAACACCCCGGTAGCCCAGGGATTTCAGGCGCTCAAGAAGCCCGGGAAGCTCTTCGGGACTTGCTTCAACCAGGTCATACTGTCCCGGTATCCCCATTTCCCCGAACAGAAGATCATGAATCTTCGGGGACAGGCTATGGGAAAGCTTTTTGCCGATAAGGCCGTACTTTGCCCCAGAACTTTCCGAAGGCATGGAAAGAAGCCTTGCCTGGAAATCCCGCGAAGCCTTCATGATGGCGGTATAGACAGATGCAATGGACGCCTTGTATGCCGGGTTATCCACCTTTGACAGGATGCGTTCAAGAATCTTTTGCTCCCTTGCCGGATCGTGTATGGCCATGCCGGTCCGTTGCTTATAGGCCGCAACCTCCCGTACATAATCCATCCTTTTTTCCAGGAGCCGGGTTATGGCTTCATCCACCTCATCAATTCCCTTTCTGATAGCATCCAGGTTGTCTGCCGCAGACATGGTCCTATACCCCCCATCATGAATCGTACCGTCATGCAAAAGCAGGTCAAAGCATTCTATCTGAACCGGAAACGTCCTTCCTGAGACAGTCGCATCTTTTCCTGGGCATTTTTCAAATGGCACACGCATCAACTCATAAAACGTGATGTCTGACGTTTATTGGCCTTGCGAACCAAACTGCGCAAGCATCAGATCGCACAGGGCTATGGCGCAGGCCGCCTCCACCACGGGCACCGCCCTGGGAACGATGCAGGCATCATGCCTGCCCTTTATCTCAAGCTTTGCGTTCTCCATCTTCATGATATCGATGGTATCCTGGGCCTTAGCGATGGAGGACGTGGGCTTGAAGGCTACCCGGAACACAAGGGGCATGCCGTTGGTGATGCCGCCGTTGATACCGCCGTTATGGTTGGTCCTGGTGCGCACCTGGTCGCCGTCCATGTAAAAGCTGTCGTTGGCTTCGCTGCCTTTCATCCCGGTAATGGCAAAGCCTGTCCCGAACTCCACACCCTTGACGGCGGGTATGGAAAACAGCATGGAAGCCAGCCTGCCCTCCACATTGCCAAAAATGGGCGAACCCAGTCCGGCGGGAAGACCAATCACTGCTGTCTCGATGATGCCGCCCACCGAATCCCCCTGACTGCGGGCTTCTTCTATGATTTCCATATAGGCATTGGCGCAGGAGGCATCGTTCACGGGCATCTCCATGCGCCATAATTGCTGTAATTGCTCCCTGGAAATGCGGGTCATGTCAAACCCCACATCCTGGACATCGCCGATGCGATAGATATGGCTTCCTATATAAATAGCCTTCGATTCCAGGTATTGACGGGCAAGCGCGCCTGCAAAAACCAGGGGCGCGGTCAGCCTGGCCGAGAAATGGCCTCCGCCCCTGAAATCATTGAACCCGCCATATCGAACATACCCGGTATAATCGGCATGGCCGGGCCTGGCCAGATGGCTGGTTCGCTCATAGTCCTGGGATCGGGTGTCAGTGTTCCGGATAAGGCCGCAAATGGGCGTGCCTGTGGTCCGTCCCTGGAACACACCGCTAAGGATCTCCACCTCATCGGCTTCCTTCCTCGGTGTGGAATAGGCTGAGGATTTGGGCCTTCTCCTGCCCATTTCCATGCCGATTTTCTCAACATCCACAGTTATCCCGGAAGGAAAACCGTCCATCACCACCCCGATACCGGGGCCGTGAGATTCGCCAAACAGCGATATTTTCAGCCGTTCACCCCATATGCTGCTCATCGAAACGACCTCCCAGCGACCTGAAATCATCCCAGAACTCGGGATAGGACTTGGAAACAGCTTCATAGCCGTTGATTTCCATGGGACCATCGCAGCAGGACGAGGCAATGGCCAGTGACATGACGATCCGGTGATCGTTCCAGCCATCCACCGTAGCGCCGCGGAAACGCCCAACACCGTTTATGACCAGGCCATCCTCCATCTCTTCCACATGGCCGCCAATTTTGTTGATCTCGGAGCAAACCGCGCTGAGCCGATCCGATTCCTTGAGCCTTAAACGGCGGGCATTGCCGATCAGGCTTTTTCCTTCACACAGCGCGGCTGCCACGGCGACGGCCGGAACCAGGTCGGGGCACTGGGAGGCATCCACCTCGATGCCTTTCAGGGTCCCCGGTCTTACCAGGAGGGTGTCCTGTTCCCAACGGGTATCGGCCCCCATTGCGCGGACAAAATCCAGGATCACCCGGTCTCCCTGGAGGGAAGCCTTGCTTAAACCATCGATGGCCACTTCACCGCTTATGGCGCCCAGTACACAAAAGAACGCGGCCTGTGACCAGTCCCCTTCCACGGCCAGGGAACGCGCCTCTGCCTTCTGGCCGCCCCGTATGCGGAACAACCTGTAGTCTTCGGAATGTTCAACGCTAATGCCGAACTGATGCAGCGCGTCCAAGGTCATTTCCACATAGGGACGGGATTCCAGGGGCCCGGTGATCCGGATGGTGGAATCCCCCTCAAGGAACGGCAATGCCATCAGGAGCCCGGAGATAAACTGAGAGCTCACATCGCCCCGGAGTTCATACTCACCGGGATTAAGCCTTCCTGAAAGCCTGATGGGCATCCTGCCGTTCTCATCCTCAAAACCGACGCCCTTGCCGGGCAGAATGCTTTTATAAACATCAAAGGGACGTTTCACAAGCCTGCCCCTTCCCGTCAGCGTGACAGGGTCCGCGCACAGCCTGCTGACGGGGATGATGAACCGGGCCGTGGTACCGGATTCCATGCAGTCGATTTCGGGCCGGCTCAACCGGATTTCCCCCGGAGCGGAGAGAAGGATCCGTTTTCTGTTGGCAAAATGCGGGCTGTCCTCAATGCTCACGCCGGCGCCCAAAGCCTGGCAGGCACCCAGGGTAGCCCGGATATCGTCGGACAGGACAATATTGTCGATGACGCTGGTCCCACGCGCCAGGAGGGCGCAAAGGATCAGACGATGGGCCATGCTCTTGGATGGCTGTATAAATATCCTTCCTGAAAGTTTCCTCGATTCAATTCTCAAGCTCGGCAAACATGTATTCCTCCAATTCCTCGAAACTCCATCGGATTAAATCGCTCTCGCCTATTTCCCGCAGGTAGGCGATGCTGATAAACCCGGAGCGTGATTTTTTATCGATGAGGATGGCACGGAAAAGATCTTCCCTGCTGATCCCCGGCATGTCAACGGGAAGGTTGAAGGATTTCAGCAGGTTCATGAGCCGTTGACAGGTTCCCGGCTTTGTCAGGCCCAGCCTTTCGGTCATGCGGGTGATAACTGTCATGCCCACCGATACGGCTTCACCGTGGGTCAGACCGTTATAATTCTGGACCTTTTCAATGGCATGGCCTATGGTATGGCCAAAATTCAGGAGCTGCCTGACCCCGTTGTCGTTTTCGTCCTGTTCCACAACGGAGCCTTTGATCCTGCAGCTGATGGCGATGATCTCATCGAGATGCCCGCTAATGCTTTCGCGGCTTCCCAGGCTTTCAAGCCTTTGACATAAATCCTTGTCCCGTATCAGGCCGTGTTTGATGAGCTCCGCCATGCCGTCGGCAAACAGCCGGTCGCTGAGGGTATTCAAAAGGCCCGGATCGGTATAGACCGCATCGGGCTGGTAAAAAGCGCCGATCAGATTCTTTCCCTGCTGCATGTCGATGGCGACCTTGCCGCCGATGCTGCTGTCCACCATGGCCAAAAGGGACGTGGGAATCTGTATAAAGCCCAGCCCGCGCAGAAAGGTCGCAGCGGCAAGTCCGGCCATATCCCCGGTCACACCGCCGCCAAGGGCCACCACATAATCGCTGCGGGTAAAATTGGCATTGGCAAGGGCCTGGTAGATCCTGTCCAGGGTTGCAAGATTCTTGTGCTGCTCGCCTGCAGGAAAAGTAACCGTGATGGTATCGAATCCCTGCTGCGTGAGTCCGTGGGCAAAACGCTCCCCATAAAGGGCGTATACCGTGTCGTCGCAAACTAGGGCCAGGCGCCTGCCGGTATACCGTTCCCGGAATACCACAGGCAGGCGGTCAAACAAACCGGTCTCTATCTCTATTTCATACGTCCTGGAAGGGGCATTCACCCTGACCTGAATCATAACTTCCTCCTCATGTTGCGCTGACGTCCGACTAGAACTCGGTGCGACGCCCTTCAAATTCGGCCAGTTCCCTCAGGCCGGGAACCAGTGCGGCGTAATTGTCGGGTGTCAGGGATTGCTCACCATCGCTCAGGGCACCCCTGGGATTGTTATGTACTTCAACGATCAGGCCATCGGCTCCTGCAACCACGGCTGCCTTGGACATGGAGGCCACCATCCAGGACTTTCCGGTGCCGTGGCTGGGATCCACGATGATGGGCAAATGGCTCAGTTTCTTAATGGCCGGTACAGCACTCAGGTCTAGGGTATTTCTGGTATAGGTTTCAAAAGTGCGGATGCCGCGCTCGCAGAGAATGACATTCTCATTGCCTTCGCTCATGATGTATTCCGCGGACATCAGCCATTCCTCAAGGGTCGCAGACAGGCCGCGCTTGAGCAGGATGGGCTTTTTGGTTCTTCCCAGTTCGCGCAGCAGGACAAAGTTCTGCATATTCCTGGCGCCCACCTGGATGATATCCACATCTTCAATAAAGCGATCGAGGACATCGGTGGACATGATTTCCGAAACGATGGGAAGACCGACTTCCTTTCCGGCTGTTTTCAGCATTTCCAGCCCTTCCAGGCCAAGTCCCTGGAAGCTGTACGGGGATGTGCGCGGTTTATAGGCTCCGCCTCTTAAGAAAGTGGCGCCTGCCTCCTTCAATGCCCGTGCAATATTGATTATCTGTTCCTCACTTTCCACCGAGCACGGACCTGAAATCAGCACGAAATGCCCTGCCCCAATCTTTTTGCCGCAGACGTCAATCACCGTATCCTCGGGCTTGAACATGCGGTTGGCCTTTTTGAAAGGTTCCCTGACCCTCAGGGTGTTGGCCACGATCTCATGGGAGGACAGGGCATATGGATTGATCCTGGAGACATCGCCGATAAGGCCGATGATGGTGGTTTCTTCACCGACCGAAACGTGCACCTTCAATCCTAGGTTTTCGATTTCCTTGATCAGTTCTCTTCTCTGCTCTTCTGTCGATCCGGGTTTCAATACCAGAATCATAGTCTCAACTCCTCTTGGGCATCAAAGGTTTGCCCGGGTAATATGTATCAAGATGGTTCATGCAGCAGGAGGCAATGCCTGCTACCTGAAAAATTCGTCATAAATGCAGACAATGGCCTTGTCCACGTCCGCCTCGGAGACGCCAAACATGATGCTGACCTCGGATGAACCCTGGTTGATCATCCTGATGTTGATGCCACTCTTGGCAAGGGCCTTTGTAATCCTTGCGGCAATACCCACCGTGTGCATCATGCCCTCGCCGACCACCATGACCAGCCCAAGGTCATACTCGATATTCACGCTGTCAACACGGAGATCCTTGGCGATCCTTTCCATGATGCGGCTCTTCTTCTCATCATCCAGATACTGCTTCCTGATGATGATGGAGATATCGTCGATACCGGAAGGCATATGCTCGAAGGGAACAAACTCTTCCTCAAGGATTTGGAGTACCTTTCGGCCAAAACCGATTTCCCGGTTCATCATGTACTTATGGATATTGATGCTGCAAAAGCCCGTTCCGCCCGCGATTCCGGCTACAGGTGACAAAGAAGCATCCCGTGTGGGTGCAATCAGGGTACCCGGTGCATCCGGATTGTTGGTATTCCTGATATTTACTGGAATTCCCTTTTGGTATACAGGTTCAAGAGTCTCTTCATGGAGTACCGTAAATCCTGCATAGGCCAGTTCGCGCATCTCGCGGTAGGTAAGAACCGAAATGGGTTTGGGGTTCTCAATCAGCTTGGGACTTGCGGCAAACACCGAGTCTACGTCGGTAAAGTTCTCGTAGACATCCACTTCCAGAGCCGCGGCCAGAATGGAACCCGTGATGTCCGAACCGCCTCTGGGGAAGGTCACCACATCGCCGGACAGGGAATAACCGAAGAAGCCCGGGAATATGATAATGCCATTCATGGACCTGATCCTCTTCAGGTTTTTGATGGACTGGGGAAGCACCCTGGCGTTGCCGTATTCATCGCTGAGGAAAAGGCCCGCATCCTTGGGATTCAGGTACTGGGCCTGGTATCCTATGGATTTCAGGTAGGACGCCATAAGCCTTGCCGCGTTATCCTCACCGGCCGCTTTCATACGGTCCATCAGTTTTTCTTCGGAATCGTACCCCATTTGCAGCCTGGTCCTGATGTTGTTCTCAATATCGACGACGATTTGGTCGCCAAGTCCGAGATCCGTTGCAATCTCACGGAACCTGGAAATGATCTTTTCAAGAACTTCCTCGTGATCCTCTCTCTTAAGGAACCGATTGGTGCATTCAATCAGCAAATCGGTAACCTTGGTATCGGAAGCAAAGCGTTTGCCCGGAGCGGAAACGACAACGACACGTCTCTCCGGATCGGAAGTGATGATGGAACAGACCTTCCGGATCTGCTCCGCGGTTGCCATGGATGTTCCACCAAACTTACAAACCTTCATGTAGCATACCTGTCCTTTCCTTTGCGGATTATCGGTTCCCGGCATCTTTCCCATGCGGGTAAGGCATGAAAAACCCATAAAAAAAGCTTGTTAAAAATATGGACGCCGGGAAGCGCAAGCAATGCCTGCATAATAAAAATATCACACGACAAACAGATTCATTCTGACTGTCGTGTACAGGATTCTTTCTGTTTCTTGGCATAATAAAAAAGATAAAGGGTCGCCCCTTTATCCATAGATTTTAATATCAAGCCCATTCTTTGTCAATCATTATGTCATATCATGATATATGTTAAATAAGTAAGCCCGAAACAGCCATATCAGCCGATCAGCCGGATGGTTTCCTTGGCGATGGCCAGTTCCTCGTTGGTAGGGATGACCAGCGTGCGCACCTTGGCGCCTTCTGCGCTGATATCGATTTCAACACCCTTGCTCTTGTTCTTTTCAGGATCGATCTTTATACCTATGAATTCCAGGTTGGAGCAAATCCGCTGGCGGATACCCGGGTTATTCTCCCCTATGCCCGCCGTGAACACGACGGCGTCCAAACCGCCCATGGCGCAGGCATAAGCACCAATATACTTCTTGACCTGGTATGTGAATACCTGCAGAGCCAGTTCCGCGCGTTCATTGCCCTTGCTGACGGCATCATCCAGGTCCCTGAAATCACTGGAAACACCGGATATGCCATAGACTCCTGACTTTTTGTTCATGATCTCATCCATCTGTTCAGTGGTGAGTTTTTCCTTGTTCATCAGGAAGGTCACGGCAGCAGGGTCTATGGTACCGCAACGGGTTCCCATAGCCAGTCCGTCCAGTGGTGTAAAGCCCATGGAAGTTTCCACGCTCTTACCGCAGTCTACGGCGGTGATGCTTGAGCCATTGCCGAGATGGCATGTAACGATCTTCAGCTGATCATAGGGTTTGTTCAGCAACACAGCGGCCCGCTCTGAAACATATTTGTGGGATGTGCCGTGGAAACCGTATTTACGCAGCTTGTACTTCTCATAGTATTCATAGGGCAGCGGATAAATATAGGCCTTTTTCGGCATGGTCTGATGGAAGGCCGTATCAAAGACAGCAACCTGGGGCACGCCCTTCATAATTTCAGTACAAGCCTTGATGCCTGTAACATTCGGCGGATTATGTAGAGGTGCCAGTTCCTCGCATTCCTCAATGGTTTTCAGAACCTCGTCGTTAATGACGACAGAACTGAAGAATTTTTCTCCCCCGTGCACAACGCGATGGCCCACCGCATTGATCTCGTCAAGGGATTTGATGACACCCACCTGCTCGTCGGTCAGAACGGCAATCAGTTGCTTAATGGCATCCAGGTGGTTGTTCATGACGATTTCCTTTTCGATGGCCCTGCCATCATGGGTCTTATGCTTGATAACCGACCCGGAAAGGCCGATCCTGTCGCACAAACCTTTTGCCAGCACCTTTTCACCATTCATGTCGATGAGCTGGTACTTCAAGGATGAGCTGCCCGCGTTGATAACCAGAATATTCATGTCTCTCTATCCCCTTTATTTCTTTATGCTCTGCGCTTGAACGGCCGTAATGGCCACAACACCTACGATGTCTTCTGCCGAACAACCTCTGGACAGGTCGTTTACAGGCTTTGCAATACCCTGGGTAATAGGCCCGTAGGCTTCTGCCTTAGCCAGCCTCTGGGTGAGTTTATATGAAATATTGCCTGCATTCAGGTCAGGGAATATCAGAACATTGGCCTCACCCTTCAGCGGGCTGTTGGGCGCCTTGCTTTTGGCTACCTCAGGAATAATGGCGGCATCCACCTGAAGCTCGCCGTCTATCAGGCAATCAGGGGCTTTTTCCTTTGCAAGCCTGGTGGCTTCAATCACCTTTTCAGTCAATTCGCTTTTAGCGCTGCCATAACTGGAATAGGACAGCATGGCCACTTTGGGTTCGGCGCCTACCAGGGCCCTGAAGCTGTCAGCCGAGCATACGGCGATTTCGGCCAGTTCTTCGGCATTGGGATTTTCAACAAGCCCGCTGTCCGCATACAGGAACGTGCCATGGTGCCCGTATTCACAATCAGGCACACACATGATAAAAAATGCAGAAACCAGCTTTACTCCGGGAGCGGTTTTAAGGATCTGGAGGGCCGGTCTCAGGGTGTTGGCCGTTGAGTTGATGGCTCCTGCCACCATACCGTCAGCCTCATTCTTCTTGACCATCATGACACCCCAGTAAAGCGGGTTCTTCATGGTTTCTCGGGCTTTTTCCAATGTCATGCCCTTATGCTTTCTCATTTCATAGAAGGTATTGCTGTAATCCTCGAACTTATCTGATTTTTCGGGGTTGACTATGGTTGCTCCAGAAATATCTATTCCAACCGCAAGGGATTTTATCTCTTCCTCATCACCCACCAGCACAATGTTCGCAAATCCTTCCTTGAGGATGATCTCTGTGGCCTTGAGGGTACGAATATCGGTACTTTCCGGCAAGACAATCGTCTTTTTGTCAAGTTTCGCACGCTCGATGGTTCTCCTCAGAAAATCGCTCATAAAGAATAAACTCCTTTCGTGTTATCACACTTTAATATACCCTGGACACACAGAAAAATTATAATACAAATGTTTTTTGTATACAAGGAAAAACGGGAAAAAACTAATAATTATCACCTGATTATATGTATTTGATCACATGACCAAGTCATAATTATCTCAGATCCTGTAAAGGATGTGCCTGATCGGCATCAAGCGCCGAATACCGAGATTTTTTAGCAAGACTTTCCGTAATTTTTGCGATACGCTCCGGACAACCCCGAGCTCTTCCCCGGTTATCTCCTTGTTCCCGTACCTGGCTCGGCAGAAGATCTCTGAGGCGTCGGACATGGTATATGGGGTTAATGAATAGATGTTGTCAACGCGACGACCGAAATCCAGTACCGTTTCACCGGGTTGGAGAGCAAGACCTGAGCTTTCCAGCCATTTGATCATGGTCTGGTACAGGCGTATTACCTTTCTCTTGTCATCAAGGCTTAGGAAAATCAGGGTTTCGATGAGAACAGTCACCCGATCAATGATAAGCATGGCCAGGAGTAAAACGGCGATGGCCATGGGAAGGTACCTGGCATATGCTGCAAGAGGGTTGGCAGTTGTTTCTCTGCGGATTGCCGCAGGCTGATCAGAAGATGTCCTTCCGTACATTTGGGCGTACCTGTTCATCAGGACCTCCATGTCTTTTGGAGTTTCGCCGACCTTGCGGATATCATCCTCGGAAGGCAGGTATTGCATCACATCGGCATAGACGGGTGTGGGTTCAAAGGTGAGCCATCCGAATCCCTGAAAATATACCTCCACCCACGCGTGGGCGTTCCGTCCGGTGATGGTATAAACGTTATCCTGGTGTTTTGCGGGCATGACGAACCCTTCCACGTACCTTGCCGGGATCCCGGCCGCACGGAGCAAAACCACCATCGATGTGGCATAATAGGTGCAGTACCCCCTCCTGTCCTCGAACAGAAACCAATCCACGAAATCCCGTCCCTCGGGTACATTGCTTGGGCTTAACGTGTATTCATAATTGCTCTTCAGGTATTCCTCAATGGCGATGACCTTTTCATAGTCGTTGGCGCAAGGCGTTGTCAGGTCCCTCGCCAGGTTCAGGACACGTTCCGGCGTATCATCGCTGAGCTGGGTATATGCTTCTTCAATCTCCTTTGAGCGGGCCAAAAGAAATGTCAATGCCTCTATTTTTCTTTCCAGTTCTTCCAGGAGCGGGCTTTGAGCAGAAGCACCGCGGGCCAGAAGCACACGCCGATGCCTCACAACCTCGTCAAGCGCATCCTGATACAGGCTGTCATAACTGAATGCCAATGCTCTTTTCAGCATGGGAGCCCCATACATGGGCTGCAGGTAGTATACGATATATTGTGAACCCCTTGTCAGTTTTTCCGGGGCAATAGCGATACCATGACTATCCTGCTGTACATCCAGGTTCCCGCCCTCGCCGCCGGTGATGGGCAGAATGGTGAGAAGTGGAGCAAATACGGTTTTTGTTGACAGGCCTCGGGGACGCACTTCTATGGAATATGTAGGAAACAGGAATGGTTGTGCTTTCCCGGATGCGAGGTTTTGCAATAGCTCCTTATCGTTTTCCTCCGCTTCCGGAAACAACTTTTCGACCGGAATGTGAAGCCATCCTATCCGGTTTTCCAACAGCGTGTTTTCAATCTCTGTGATATCCTGCTGATCCCCGGTGCTTTGGTGCCACATATTGCTCTCATACCAGGAATATGCGGCTCCGCGCAGATAGGTCCGCTTGATCCCCTTAACATCCATCATGACGGTATTTTTCGGTCTTACCTGCCCGCCTAGCCTGTTGGCAAAGCCGCTGAATCCCGTTGCCGAAAGCGTGAAAAATTCCACATCGGTGCGACCGAACCTTTCCTCCAGGTACTGGTAAGCCTCGTATGCCTTCCGATCAAGCCAGGGCCACCGAATGGGGCGTTCGCTTTTTGGCAGGGAAATGACAATGAGAACCGGAAGAATAACGGCAGGCAGTGTAAACAGCATCAGCCTGCCCGCCGACATGCCTCCTGTGAGCAGGCCGTATCTGGCCTTCCGTTCATAAACCTGCCTGAAATAGGACAGGACAGTCAGGATCATTGTAAAGGCCAACAGGGTTTTGTTCTCCTTTCCCGTGAGGGACCAGATACCGATATGCATGGCAAGGACAAATCCGGTCAGAAGGAACATCCGGAAACAGCGGTTGAAAAGGTAATGCACCAGTACGGACAACAGAGCGGAAGCCAGGCTGACAAGCATGATGACGGATGCCGGCGGCTGTTCGGAAAGGATAAGCATCTGGCCGTAATAAACGCTTTCGAGCATCCTGGCCAGTGGGGTCACCTGATCGGCAAGAAAACCGCCATTTCCCGTCAAATAAAGCGCGACAGCCCCTGTGCACACGGCTCCGAAAACCATGCAGGAAGCAATCCGGCTGACCCTGAACAGCAGAAGCAGATTGATAACAAAATATACGGCTGTTGCGGTCAGAAGCAGCATGGCTGCGGGGATTTGACCACTGAACACGGACGAGGCAAGAAAAAGCATAACCAGTACATAGAGATATCCTATGAAATAGATGAACAACTTATCAAGCCTGCTTTTCATGTGCGTTCACCTTTTCCCTTTTCTTCTTCCATGGCCAGGCCATCACGGGTTCACTTTCCCACGCCTTTTCGGGCTCCTCCTGTTCTTCCGGTATCTCCACGACGCAGGGTGTCAGAAGATAACCCCTGATGTTGCTTTTCATCAGGAGGTCGGCCAGTTCGTTCTTTGCCTCTGCATCATCCTGGCTGATGCCCACAATATCCACATAATAGAGCTCGATATCGAAGCCTTTGTTTTTGATGCGGTGGGATGCTTCAATCATTTTTCCGTCAAGATTGACTGAAAAGACATAGATCAACCTGCAGTTCTGCTCCGTATCGGTAAAGTAATGATAAATGCTCTCGAAATCGTCATCTCCGGAAAACTTGACTTCGCTCAGAATCTGATACAGGCCTTCAAATTCATTGAGAGACGCGGCACGGAATGTATAGGGCCCTTCTTTGAAAAAGCAGAGCTTGACAGGGATATTTCGCCTCAAAAGAAAATAGATAGTCGATACCATTTCCTCGATGAGACAATCCTCCTTGATGAGGGTCTCCTCGTTGACGGGCCCTGATTTGTTCAGGTTCAGGAGCAGTATAATATCATTGTCCAGTTCATTGCGGGTATCTTTGACCATGGGTTTTGAGAGCTTGGATGTGAGTTTCCAGTGGATCTTTCTGAAACTGTCCCCATAGACGTATTCCCTGATATCCTTAATCTCATTGTGACCGGTTTCGTGGAGTCCGGCGGAAATCTCGCCTTCCGAAAGCCTTGCTGCTGATATGCTTTTGCTGTTCTGTTCCAGGATCCGCGGCTTAACCAGAATGCTCTTCTTTTCGAATGGATTCAACCTGATCTTGATTAAGCCAAGCAGATCCTGGATTTCAATATAGTTCACGCCGATATCATAGCGGCCTCTGAAATAAAGGGGCATCCTGTATTTGAACTCACGGCGGCTGAAGGGAGCCAGGGAAAGGTGTGCACTCCTGAGGTTTTTCAGAATGAACTGCCCCTCCAATTGCATATGGACGGTGATGTAGGGCATATAAAGAAACGAGGTATTCTGAAGGATCAAATGATAAGTGGCGCATTCTCCCTTAACGAAGGTTCTTTCGCCAACACGCTCGCTCATTCGGAAAAAGTAGCAGACAATAGCCATATGCAGGGCAGAAATAACAGGCAAAGCCAGCATCATGTATAGGAAAGTGTACGGGAATATGCCGCCGTAGAATAATGCATAGGCAAGGCTTGCAAACAGAAGCAGAAGATAGCGGGCGATATTGCGCTTTCTATACCTTGATTCCGGATCCTTCCTCTTGGCCATGGCGTGCCGTCCTCCGTTCCATGTTTTGGAATACCGTGATACTCCCCTTATACCCGCTATTTGACGCCAACCGGAATTTTCTGATGATTCACGATGTCAAGAATAATGCTTTCATCGGTAATGCGCCGGATTTTGGCTTCCTGCTTCAGGACGAGCCTGTGGCTGAGGACGGGTACGGCCAGATCCCTGATGTCTTCCGGAATCACATAATCCCTTCCGTCGTACAGTGCGGCAGCCTGTGAGGCTCTGAAAAGGCTGAGGGATGCTCTGGGACTGCATCCCAGCATGACATGCTCATGCCTTCTCGTGGCAGTGACCAGATCCACAATATACCCGGCAAGGCTTTGGTCCACCCTCACCTTTCTGACCTGTTGCCGGAGATCCAGCAATTCCTCCCTGGTAACCACAGGATCAAGATCGCTCAGCGGACTGGATTCCTGAAACCTGTACAGGATATCCATCTCCTCTGACTTGGAAGGATAACCTATGGCAATCTTCATCATGAACCTGTCCATCTGCGCTTCAGGCAAGGGATAGGTCCCCATGTATTCGACGGGGTTCTGGGTGGCGATCACCATGAAGGGATCGGGAACCGGATAGGTTTTTCCGTCCACCGTAACCTGCTTTTCCTCCATGACCTCCAGCATGCTGGCCTGGGTTTTGGGAGAGGTCCTGTTGATTTCATCCGCCAGGATAATATGGCTCATGATGCTACCGCTTCTGTACTCAAACTCCCCAGTCTTCTGGTTGAACACGGTGAATCCTGTAATATCCGAAGGCAGAATGTCGGGGGTGAACTGGATCCGGTTGAAGGACAGGCCAACCGTTTTTGCCATGGCATTGGCCATGGTTGTCTTACCTATGCCCGGTACGTCTTCAATGAGGACATGACCGGAAGCGGCAAGGGCTATTACCATCAACCTTGCGGATCCCTCCTTGCCCACAATTACCCGGGACATATTATCCACGATACGTTTCATGACCGTTTGATTCTCTTTCATGAGGATTCAGACACGCTCCTCTTTTCCTGAGCTACGGGCGGCAAGGAAAATCCACAATCTTCCCATTTCTCAATACCGGATCAACCGTAACACAGACAGGATATTTACTATAATTATAACATTAATTAGCATCATTTGGTTGTCCAGGTATCCATTTTTCAGGAGTATATAAAAACGGGCTGAAAAACCAGCCCGTCAGTCATGTGTCCTGTGCTATTCATATCTCAAAGCCTCTATGGGATCAAGCCTTGCGGCCTTCCTGGCGGGATAGATGCCGAAGAAAATACCCACCGCCGATGAGAACAGAATCGCGATGATCACCGTACCGGGTGAAATGTACGGTGAGATTCCGGCTATGGATCCGAGGCCATAGGCGCCTGCAATACCGAAAATCAGGCCAAGGATGCCTCCTATGCAGGAGATGATCACCGATTCGGTCAGGAACTGGAACAGGATGTGCCCGGTTCTGGCACCAATGGCCTTTCTGATGCCTATCTCACGGGTACGCTCGGTTACTGAAACCAGCATGATGTTCATGACCCCAACGCCGCCCACCAGCAGGGAGATGGCCGCCACCGCAGCAACAAAGGTCGTAAAGATCCCCAGCACGTTATTGATCTGATCGAGTTGCTTCATGAGGGGCTCGGCCTTGTAGATTTCCCTCCCGCGGTTACCGTGCCTGTTTTCCAGCAGTTTTACTGCCAGGTTTCCGGCGGATTCGATATTTTCCTTGCTGTCGGCTACGATGTACACCTGGGTTGTTGCCCCGTACATGCCAAAAAGCTGTTTGAGAGTGGTTGCAGGCATATAGATAATGGCAGGCAGATTGTCCTCATTGGTCATGTCCGAAAACATTTCGATCTGATTCTTTACCACTCCAATGACCGTAAAGCTTTTTTTCGCAAAATCAGATCCGATGTCGAGGGTCATGCCCACAACGTCTTCCATCTTAAACAGGCTCTTTGCCGCCGAGTTGCTGATGATGGCCACAGGCTTTCCTTCCTCATATTCCGCGTCATTGTAAAATCGCCCATATGCAAGCTCAATGTTGTCGACCTGGTAGAGATCGCTGGTACCGCCGATAATATAGGCTCTCTTGGATTTCAGGCGGGAATTAGCCTGACCCTGCACCTGGAAGACCGGCGTGGCATACCGGATATATGGAACCTTTTCCTTGAGCTGTTTCACATCCTCAAGGGTGATATAGTCGCTCAATTCGGCCTTGCTGCTTTCCACAGTGATCAACACCGTATTGGCCCCGATTTTTTCAAACTCGCCGGTAATGGTGTGCTGGCCTCCCTGACCCAGGGAAACCACAGCAATAACCGAGCTGATTCCGATGATGATGCCCAGCATGGTGAGGAACGAACGCATCTTGTTGGACCAGATGCTGGCAAGTGCCATCTTGACGTTTTCCATCAGATTCACATTCCCCACCCCCCTTATAGAACGGTACGGTTTTGGACCGGGTAGTCATCGATTATGCAGCCGTCCTTCATCCGTACGATTCTTTTGGCATAATTGGCCACGTCGGGCTCATGGGTCACCATGAGAACGGTTACGCCTTCATCATTCAGTTGCTGAATAATTCTCATGATCTCTACCGTCACCTTGGTATCCAGGTTCCCGGTGGGTTCATCCGCCAGGATGACCGATGGTTTGTTGACAATGGCACGGGCAATGGCCACCCTTTGCCTTTGACCGCCGGAGATCTCGCTTGGTCGATGCTTGATCCTTTCGGAAAGATCGACCCTGGCAAGCGCTTCAAGCGCTCTTGCCCGCCTTTCCCTGGCCGGTACCCCGGCATAGACCATGGGGAGTTCCACGTTTTCCAGTATGGTCATGCGCGGCAGCAGATTGAATGACTGAAAAACAAACCCGATCTCCCTGTTGCGGATATAGGCCAGTTCATTGCCGCTCAGCGTGGAAACATCCTTGCCGTTCAGGATGTATTTCCCTGAAGTTATGCTATCAAGGCAGCCAAGCAGGTTCATCAGGGTGGATTTGCCGCAACCCGAGGGACCCATGACCGCCACGAACTCGCCCGGCTTCACATGCAGCGAAACCCCTTTAAGCGCAGTCAGCTGGATTTCCCCGTTCCTATAAACCTTGGTGACATTCTCAATGCGGATCATTGCTCTGCTCCTTCCACCACAACAGCCATACCGTCCTTAAGATCCATGGAAGGATTCAGGATGACCTTGTCTCCCTGCTTCAGGCCTTCCACGACCTCAATCTCCGATTCGGACTGAAGCCCAAGGCGAACAGGTGTAAGCTTTGCCGTTCCATTTTCCACCACAAAAACGGAAGTATTGTATGCCTTATCGTACTTGATGCATTCAACAGGGATTTTGAGCACATTCCTGACCTCGCCCACCAGGATATCTGCGTCCACATCAAAGCCTATCTTCAGCGCTGCATCCGGATTGACGATCTCTATCTCTGCCATGAGGGATGTTTCCTGGCCGGTCATGCCCGCTGCCATACTCCTTGTGGCGGCCGGGCTGATAAAGGATATCTTTCCCTCGTATGTTTTATCCGAGTATTCCAGGACAGCTCTCTGACCCAGCTGTATTTTGGCGGCATCATACTTGCCCAGCTGGATGACACCCTTCAGGCGGGTCATATCCTGTATCACAGCCACCGGCTGTGTCATGACAGGAGCGCCTTCCTCAGCGTTAAGCGCTGTCACCGTGCCATCCATGTCGGCAACAAGACCGTCCCTGACTTCATCAAGCCTGGCACGGGCAGAGTCCAGGCCGATTTTTGCCAGTGCCACCGAGTTGTCCATCAGCTTGATTTGCTCATCGGATACGGTTTTCAGGGCGTCACGCTTTTGGATCAACGCCTGCAGGGTGGCCAGATCCTGGGGATCCGAACTGCCATCCAGCCTGAGGATTTCTGCTTCCAGGTCAGCCATGTCCTCCTCGATCTGTTTTTTCTGGCTGATGAGTTCAGCCCGGTTGAGCAGGGCGTTTTCATACTGGATTTCTGCCTGCTCCACAGCTGCTATCAGATCGGTCAGATCATACTCCAGGATGATGTCACCCTTCTTAACCGTATCCCCTACTTCAACATAAACCTTTTTAACTTTTAATCCCGAGGCGCCATAGTAGTTTTTGACATCGCTGGATTCGATCATGGCGTTGGTGGAAAGCCAGGACTGGATATCTCCTGTCTCCGCTTCCTTCACCCTGACCATCGGAGCAACACTCTGGTTCCTGCTGCAGAAACTCAGAACCACAGCGATGGCGATAATGGCGATGACGGCAATGATAATGCTTTTTTTCTTCTTCATGTTGTTCTCCCTCATATGTATAGCATAGTCTGCCTGGCAGCTCAGTTTACATGCACAGCCTTGCCATAATTTTAATACAGCATCATTTGCCAGGATGTCTGATTGGAAGCTCAAATTCATTGGGAATCAGGCGCTAAGAGCGACAATACCGCCATGATGGCTGTCTCCTGATAACGTTGCTACCTGCATCGCATCAAGACGCGGAGAGGTCATGTGTGCCAAATTGTGTGCCAGAAGCTAAAAAGGGTTTCAGGCTTAATACCTGAAACCCCTGGTGCGAAAGGCGGGATTTGAACCCGCACGTCCTTGCGGACACTAGAACCTGAATCTAGCGAGTCTGCCAATTCCACCACTTTCGCACGTTTCCAATTCGCTTCACTTGCCGGACCGAATCGGCAAAACTAAGTATACATGAAAATCTTCAAATGATCAAGAGTTAATTTTTTATTTTTTTCACACCCCCAGGGACAGAACCCGTCGGTGGGCAGCACACGCCTGCAGCGGACCAGCTTTCCGGCCCATGGTGCCGGATGTCCCCTCCGGGTTTGGTACCTGAGGGAGGCGTAACGCATGCCTACTCGATGAAAACGGCCGAATACCAGTTCTGGGGGTCTTCCTCATGCTTGAGGGTATCAATGGGAAGGCCAAACTGGCGGACTGTTTTGAACACATCGATCCCGACGCTGTGGAAGGCGGGTCTCGCCTTTCCGGGATTGGCACATCTTCCTCCCGAAAAACCGGCACATTTGGCACAGCAGGCGCAATCGCTCAGGGAAAACGCGAAGTAATACCCGTCCAGAAAGGCCATCCGTTCGATGGCGTAGGAAACCTCCTGGGATACCTTCTTATCGCCTGAATGGATGATGATGCCCCACTGATACTTTTTAAGCACCTTTTCGTATTCCCAGGGCATCAGGGAGCCCTTGCGGGACGGGCAGGTGAGGCCATATCCCCAGTCCGAACAGCCGAACATGCACTTGAGAATGGTCCTGGAATCAAACGCAATCTGATCAATGGTAAACGGCACCGCATGATCGGCTCCCATTTCCAATGCTGCCTTGCAATACTTGTCCTTCATACCGTTGTCTCTCCCCATTGCTTGATGCATTATATCGACGATTGTTTCATTATACACAACAGACTTCCTAAAAGGAAATCCGGGTTTTTACGCCCGGACTATTCAATCTCAAAGAAGATTTCGGTTATGGGCCTTACCAGCTGATGTGCCCAATCATCCTCCGTCAGTTCAAAGGACAAAAACATGAACACACTGAACAACAGGGTCAGGACCAGCACGATGGTTGGGATGATCTTGCCCTTCTTCACGATCAGCCTGAGGTTGAGGGTATAGATCAGCAGCAGGATGGTGATAACCGGCGTCAGGATTCTGAAGGTATCGATCGTCAGATTGTTCAGCGGATTATGGACGCTCTGATTGGGATATGTAAACCATGCGACAATCCATACGCCAATAAAGATAAGCATTCCGCCCCATAATATCGCAAAAAACCAGGGGAACCGCTTTTTCGGCTTTTGCTGCGGAGCCGCTGCCTGCAACAATTGCTGCACATAATCCTGTTTATTCTCCTGAACGGGCTGAGCCGGCTGCTGGAAAACAGGCTGCGGCTGCTGAGGCTGAGCCGGACTCTGCCCATAGGTCTGCGCGACCGGTTCCGGCCCGGCGGAGGCTGTTTGCTGCTGCAGAGCCGCGGTTGTCGTTTCGTTTGCGTTGGGCTGCTGTTGAGGGATGAAGTCCGTTTCAACAGGCGGTTGCTGAACAACTGTTTGGGCGCTTGCCTCCGGAGCCTGATCCCCTGCCCCGGCAGAGGCCTCGGATACTTGAATATCCTCCGTTGGCGTCATTGCAGGTTCTTCCGGTGTCTGAACAACTCTTTCCGGCTCTTGAGCAATGGTTTCCTGTTTCTGGCCGCAATGGGGACAGAACAGTGCTGCAACAGGGATATTACTGCCGCATGAATGGCAAAACTTGGTATCTCCCATGAAATCGCCTCCAATACTTTCTGTTAGGTAAATTCTATCAAATTGTGGAAATACAATCAACAGCATTTTCCATGCGCTTTCGACCTTAAGGATCCCTTTCCTCCCCCATACCCATTCGTTGGTCTGCACGGGATTGACATGAATTGGTGTACCATGGTACGATTATTTCAAAATGAACAGGAAAGGAGAGCTTCCGATACCTGTACGGCACGGTGTCGGAACCAGGTGACGCGACGATGATTGGCTGATTTCGGATTGTGTTTGTTTTGATACTGCGCATGTTCCGGAATTGGCCTTTTATACGCTTTTTTCGCGATCACCAAGCCGTGTGAAATCATGGCTTTTTGGCTTGTACATGGCCTTCCGGAACTAGCTTTCGGGAGGTTGTTTTTATGTCATTGGTTCTTCAAGCCCATCAAATCAGCAAAAGCTACGGTGAGCAGCAATTGTTCAACTCCTTTTCCCTGAAGGTTTATTCGGGTGAACGCATAGGAATCACGGGTCCCAATGGAGCCGGCAAGTCCACATTGCTGAAAGTGCTTGCAGGTATTGAAAGTCCGGATGAAGGTTCTGTCCGCCTCTATACCTCATACTCCTTTCTCAGGCAGCAGGATGACGGCGTTCCGGAATCCATGGCATCATCCCTGCCGGTTGGACGGAATCAGCGGCTCATGGGCCTTCTGGACTGGGAACCTGACAGACAGCATGTGCATTTAAGCGGTGGCGAAAAGGCCAAACTGCGCTTCCTGCATGCCTTTGATCCGGACTGCGGCATCCTGTTTGCCGACGAGCCCACAAGCAATCTGGATATGGAATCGGCAGACATTGTCAAAAAGGAACTGAAAGCCTATAAAGGTACGCTGCTTCTGGTTTCCCACGACAGGGATCTGCTGGATGAGCTCTGCGATACCATCCTGGAGATCATGAACGGCGAAGTCCGGGTATTTTCGGGGAACTACACGCAATATGTCCGGCAGCGTGAAGCCGAATACCAAAGACAGGTTTTCGAGTACGAGTCCTATATCCGGGAACGCGATCGTCTGAAGGAACGAATCCTTGAGCGAAAGGCCAACAGGCAGGCCATCAGGAAGGCGCCAAGCCGAATGGGAAACTCGGAAGCCCGTCTTCACAGGCGCAATTGGACCGCCATCCAGAAGAAGCTCAGCCAGAGCATTGAGCAACTGGAGACCAGGCTTGAAAAGCTGGAGAAAAAAGAAAAACCGCGGGAACTGCCCCAGGTGCTCATAAAGATTGAACCGCCCAGTAACCCCGTATCATCCAAAGCCGTCCGGGCCAGGAACCTGACCATCGGTTTTAATGTTCGAAAACTGATCACAAATGCGACTTTTGAGATTCCCACCGGGAAGCGAACGGCCCTGCTTGGAAAGAACGGCAGCGGCAAGACCACCCTGGCCAACCTGATCGCAGAAAGAGACAGCCGTCTGTCAATTGCCCCGGGCGTCGAGTTCGGCTTTTTCAAACAGGATTTCTCCATACTGGATGAAACGAGGAGCATCCTGGAGAACGTAATGGCCGAAAGCGAAAAGCCCGAACATGAGGTCAGGGGTGTCCTGGCAAGGCTTCTGATACCGGCCGGCCATGTCCATAAACCGGTAGCCCTCATCAGCGGCGGCGAGAAAGTGAAGGTCTCCATTGCCAGGCTGCTGGTTTCTAAAGCCAACTTCATCATCCTGGACGAACCCACCAACTACCTGGATGTCTTCTCACTGGAAGCCCTTGAAAGCGTCCTGAAGGATTACACCGGAACGCTGCTCCTGATCTCCCATGACAGGCAGTTTGTTGAAAACATCGCCCAACGGCTTCTCATCATTGAGGATAACCGGCTGAAAACCTTTGAAGGATCGCTGAAGGAATACGAGGAAAGCATCCGGGCAAAGGAGGAAAGAACCGTTTCGTCTTCAGGCCTCGAGGAAACCATCAGGCAGATGAAACTGGCCGAACTGTCGGCCAAAATATCCGCCTGCAGCGATGAAAGCCAGAAGCAGGAACTGGAAGCACAATACCAGGCATTGCTGAAAAGGAGATAACAGGCCTATGCGGCAAGGGAGGCATATCATTGCCTCCCTTGCTGTTCCTATGCGCCATGATATTCTACGGTACGGATTTCAGGGTGATTTCGGTCAGTTCCGGCCGGTTGAACAACCGCATCTGGATTGCCGAATTGCCCAGTCCCCTGTTCACAATCATCTTGCCGGTTCCTTCCTCAAAAAGCCCGGCATCAAATTCTGGAAAGAATACATGTTCGGGTGACAAAAGCCCCCCCTTGAAAGGAATTCGGATAACCCCGCCATGCATATGCCCGGCCAGAATGAGATCCGCCCCCCACGCCGTATATTCCCTGAAATAGGAAGGGTTGTGGACCAGAAGGAGGTTGAACCCTTCTCCGGCCCTTCCGACAGCCTCTTCTATGTATGGGGTCTTCAGCAGGAGGTTTTCGTCGGCATAGGGCTCATCCCGGCGCGAATAGTGATAAAGCGCCAGCGTCAGGCCGATGATGCGGATTTGATCCCCGTCCTTTTCCAGGATCTCCGTCTCGTTGTTCAGGATGCGCACACCGTACTCCCGAACCTTCCGGATGAAAGCATCGTAGCCATATTCCGATTCGCTCTCCAGCTCTTTCCACTCCGCGATCTGTTCGTGGTTCCCGAGGCACATGTATATGGGATACTGATCCCCCATGCTTTCGAGAAAGTCAAGGAATGCCTGACCGTCCTTTGCATGGGAACTGATCATGTCACCGGTACAAACCACGATATCCGGATTAAACTCCCGGATGCGCCTGGCAAGCGTACTGTTTTTATAGCCAAAGGCCATGCCGTGCATATCGCTGATATGGGCAATTTTATACCCGTCAAAGCCCTGGGGCAATTCCTCGTAGGAAAGGGTGTACCTGACGTTTTGAAGGGTATAGTTCTGCCAATACCAGAACATGACCAGGAAGAGCAGGCCTATCAGGAAATACAGGCAGCCAAAAGGCCTCTTTTTTCTCATCATCTCACCTCTGAAGGTCAGTTCATCATCATAGCACAGGCAGGCATAAAAAACAACCATTTTCCGGGATGCTGCACACATTTTCCGGTATCCCTTTTCCTCTGCTTCGGTTATCGGTCTTTTTGTGTGGGCAACAAAAAGGACCGCCGATGAACCCGGCGGTCCCAAAAGTCCCGTATGCTTTTATCTTGCTCCCTGATCGTAGGGGACGCCCGCTGCCTTGGGCGCCTGCGAATTCCTGGAGCTGAAAACCAATACCACCAGCGTCGCAATATAGGGAATCATTTTATAGACATATCCCGATATCTGGAGTTGGACGAGCCAGGGTATGGACGAATAGGTCGCGGATATGGTTTTCATAAACCCGAAAAAGAGCGCAGCCAGGGCAATCCGCCACGGATTCCATTGTCCGAAGATCAGAACTGCCAGCGCCAGGAATCCGTATCCCGCCACCGTAGCGTTGAAGTTGGTGGACGTGGTGACAACAAAGATCAATCCGCCAAGACCGCCCAACGCGCCGGAGATCATCACGCCCGCATAACGCATGCGATAGACGTTTACGCCCACCGAGTCAGCTGCCTGGGGATGCTCCCCGCAAGCCCGCAGCCTGAGCCCAAATTTCGTCTTATAGAGCAGGATGGCAGCGATGATCAGAATAGCCACGCCAATATAGGTAGTCAGGTAAACATTCTGGAAAAACATATCCCCAAGGATCGGAATATCTCCCAGGACGGGCACCTTTGCAATCCTGAACGTATTGGTGAACTGAATCTGCTGAACGCCGGAAGGTTGGATCATTCTGGCTGCAAATATGGATACAGCCGGTGCCATCAGGTTCAGCGCCGTTCCGCTGATGGTCTGGTCGGCTTTCATATTGATGGAGGCATAAGCGTGCAGCAGCGAAAAAACCGCCCCGGAGATCATGGCAATGAGGATAGCCAGGAGCAGCAAGGGCTGACCGGCCATGGTATCCTGCATGAAACTGATGAACAGGATGCTGCAGAAACCGCCCATGATCATGATGCCTTCAAGAGCGATGTTGATAACACCGCTTCGCTCGGAGAACATGCCTCCCAGCGCCACCACAAGAAGCGGGATGGTAAAAAACATGGTTTGCTGTATCAGGAAAAAGAGCGTGTTCATGTTCTCTCGCCTCCTTTTCTCAAGCGGAACCGCTGCAGAAGATTTCTCATGATCAGCGCGAAAGCCGCAAAGTAGATGACCGTCGCCGTGATGATATCGATGATCTCAGGGACAAATCCCGCCAATTGCATGTAGGATCCGCCCACGGTGATGTATGCGATGAACAGTCCTGCAAACAGGGTTCCGATGGGATGGGACATACCCAGGAGCGCTACAGAGATTCCCGTGAAACCCTCGGGAGCCAGGACATCTTCAACATTGATATATTTGCCGCTGCCGGCCAGATACAGGAGGCCGCCGCCAATTCCCGCCATGGCGCCCGAGATCACCATGGCCATGATAATGCTCCTTTTTTCGCTGATACCTGCATACCGGCTCGCAAACCTGTTGTAACCGCATGCCTTCAGCTCGAAACCGAAAGTGGTCTTGTTGAGCAGGATATAGGCAAAGATGCATATCAATACGGCAATGATGAAGCCGCCATTGATGCTTGAACCCGGAAACAGCTTGTCCAGGCCCAGTTTGGGAATGTTGGCTTCATTGGCAACCGGAAGGGAACGGTTGGTCAGCTGGTGGTAAACCGTGGATTTGACAATCCAGTTGACCAGGTACATGCCGATATAGTTGGTCATGATACAGGATATCACTTCATTAACATTGTTGTATGCCTTCAGAAGGCCTGGAATCAGGGCCCATACCGCACCGAACACCATGGCGGCAAGAAGTCCCACAACCCACTGGAATGATCCCAGGAACGTGCATTTGACGCCTACCAGAACGGCTCCCAAAGCTCCTACGATGAACTGCCCGGATGCGCCGATATTGAACAGGCTGGTCCGGAATGCAAAAGCAACCGACAACCCCGTCATGATGATGGGAGTGGCGTAATAGAGGACATTGCCCAAATCCTTCGCGCTGTTGATACCGCCCCCGATGATCCAGGCAAATCCTTCGAGAGCCCTGGCAGGATTGCTGATGAGAAGGATGATAAATCCAATCATGAGGCCCACCGCAATGGCAACAATCGAGGATATCGGCCCGGCAGCCCGGCTCAGATCCGGGATCCTGAACCCTGTCTTTTCCTTTCTGGTTTTCAAACCGCTTCACTCCTTTTTGAGCCGGCCATGTAGAGACCCAATTCCTTTTCGGTAACTTCTGAGGGCTTAACGTTCGCCACTATCTCGCCCTCATACATGACCAGTATCCTGTCAGCCAGATTCATGACCTCGGAAAGCTCGAAGGAAACGACCAAAACCGCCTTCCCGCTGTCCCTGGCCTTGACAATCTGCCCATGCATGTATTCAATGGCGCCGACATCCAGTCCCCTGGTAGGCTGGACAGCCAGCAGCAAATCAGGATTTCTGCTGATTTCGCGGGCAGCAATGGCCTTCTGCTGGTTTCCGCCGGACATGCTGCGAACCCTGGTTCTTGCCCCCTCGCTGCTCCGGATGTCAAACTGACTGATAAGCTTTTCGGCATAGGCCGTAATCTCTTTTTGCTTCAGGAATCCACGCGACTGGAAGCGCGGCTCAAAATACTCCATAAGAACAAGGTTTTCCGCCAGGTTGTAATCCAGGACCAGACCGTACTTATGCCTGTCTTCCGGGATATGGGACAAACCATGGGTGTTCCTGTAGCGGATGGACTTTTTGGTCACATCTTCGCCCTTCAGGATGATCTGGCCTTCATCGGCGGGGATCAGCCCCGTAATAGCCTGGACGAGTTCCGACTGCCCGTTGCCGTCGACACCGGCTATGCAGACGATCTCGCCCTCCCTGACCGTCAGGCTCAGGTTGTGCACCTTGTTCTTCCTGGACTTGGATTTATGGTCTCTGATGGTGAGGTTTCTCACTTCCAGCACCGGACGACCGGGCTCTTTTTCCTGCTTCTCAACCTTCAGGATGACTTTCCTTCCCACCATCATTTCCGACAGCTCTTCCACCGTCACATCGGCAACATTGACCGTACCGATGCATTTCCCCATGCGAAGAACCGTGCAGCGGTCGGCAACCCGCTTGATTTCTTCCAGTTTGTGTGTGATGAAGATAATGGATTTGCCCTCAGCGGCAAGCCCCTTCATGATATCCATCAGCTCATCGATTTCCTGGGGTGTAAGAACGGCCGTCGGCTCATCGAAGATGAGGATATCATTTTCCCTGTAAAGCATCTTGAGGATCTCCACCCTCTGCTGCATACCCACCGTAATTTCGGATATAAGGGCGTCGGGATCCACTTTAAGCCCGTACTTTTCCGACAGGGCCACCACTTTCTTCCTGGCTTCATCCATTTTCAGAAAACCGTTTTGCGTGGTTTCCACACCCAGGATGATGTTTTGCAGGACGGTAAAGTTATGGACCAGCATGAAATGCTGATGCACCATGCCGATTCCCAGCTCATTGGCCATTCTTGGGCCGTTGATATGGACTTCTTTTCCCCTGAGAAGAATACTGCCGCTATCGGGTTTGTACATGCCGAACAAGATACTCATGAGCGTGCTCTTGCCGGCACCGTTCTCTCCCAACAGGGCATGGATTTCTCCCTTTCTGACTTGAAGCGTGACATGGTCATTGGCCCGGATTCCCGGAAAATCCTTGACAATATCCCGCATCTCAATGATATATTCCAAGGCATTTCACCCCTTGATTCCTGTTCCTTTCATTATCCATCCAACAGTGAAACAGCGCCCTGCCATCCCTGCCCTGTTATGGATAATGGGTGTCAATCATCCAGTCATATTGTTTGCTGACAGCCTGAAAATTCATGCCTAAAAGATATTATTACAACGGAAGGTGCCTTTGAGGCACCTTCCCTATGCTTTTAAAAGACATTACCGCCGTTTTACGGTATAGATTCAATTAGTCAGCTACTTCAGTAACTGTGACATACTTCAGACCAAGATCCGCAATAGAGATGTCGGATGCGTTGCTGATCTTGTAAGTGCCGTCCTTGATGCCTTTATAGAGAGCATCATAGTCAGCCTTGGAGAAGGAACGCCACCTGGCGTTGTCCATAGCCAGACCTACGCCGTCATTGTTGACGTCGAGCACCCATGTCTTTCCGCCGTCCCACTTGTTGCCATAGTAGGCTTCAAGGGCCTGGTAAACGGAGTTACCCAGCATCTTCATGGCAGAAGAGATAACCGTATTGGATTCTGCATACTGGTCAACGTCCACGCCGATAACATACTTGCCGGTTGAAGCTTCGGCAGCAGCCATAACCGAGTTACCCACAGCGCCACCGCATGCGAAGATGACTTCGGTACCGGACTGATACCAGCCGGCAGCCCTGGCCTGGTTCTCGGGCGTAGCCGCAAAGTCACCGGAATAATTGTACATCACGGAGATGGAACCCTCAGGCAGGCCCATTTCCCTCGCGGCGGCCTCAGCACCCTGCAGGAAACCGTAGCCATAACGGATAACGGCGGGAACAGCCATACCGCCCTGGAATCCCAGCTTGGTGAAGCCATCCTTTACAGCGGCATAACCAGCCATGAATCCGGCCTGTTCCTCGGCGTAGAGGATGCAGAGGGTGTTGGCTTCGGTTTTGTAGGTAGCGTAGTCTTCGGTGTGGGGTTCACCGTCGAGGAGAACAAACTTGACATCGGGATAGCGTGTTTGTGCCATGTAAACGGGAACCTCAAAAAGGAAACCAGGTGTGACGATTACCTTGGCCCCGCCCTTGACCGCCAGGTCTATGGCTTCAAGGTAAGCCGCGTTGGTGGCTTCGCTGGGCTGGTAATACTGGTAGGTCTTGTTATGCTCTGTCGCATATTTCTTCAGGCCTTCCCAGGAGCCCTGGTTGAATGATTTGTCGTCGATGGTTCCCAGGTCGGTTACAAGCGCCAGTTCGAAACCGGAACCTTTGCCGCAACCTGCAAGCATGGTTAATGAAAGGGCCAATACCAGGCACAGTACTAGAAGTTTTTTCATAATATTCCTCCTCTGTTGGGCATTTAAAACCCTTTTTCACTTATAATAATATCTTTCTTGGGTATAAATTGCAACGGGGTTTTGCTGTCTCCGGCATACCCCCGGTTGCCTCAAGACCACGCATGTTCACAGGGTTTCAGCCGCTGCCTGTCTTTTGGGGGCAGGCAGCCGGCTCATTGCTCAAAAAGCCCCAGGGTATATTCGATCAGTGAGGCATCCCCCCACTGCCCATGCCCGGGTATCACGATCTCGATATCGTCATAACGGCTCATGATGTTGTAAAGCGAATCCATCCAGTCTTTTTCACCTGTATCTCCGGGCTTGCCAAGGGAACGGGCACCATATTCCTTCACGATGTTCCCCGCAAAAAGAAGATTGTACTTGTCTATCCAGACAATCGTGTTGCTCTCGGAATAACCCTTGCCCGGATAAAAAATTTCAAACTCCGTATCCCCGCATGTAATAAAAGCTTCATCACCTTGCAGCACCGTACCCGGTTCAAACAGGCTGAGTTCCTGGGCCTTCCGGGCCACCGTTTCCAGGCAGGTTATCCCGATCCCCTTTTCCATCAGGCGGCACATGCCACCGGCATGGCCGGGATCCGCATCGGTCACAATGGCCTCGACAAAATCGCAGTTAAATTGCTCCCGGGCCAGCGTTACAAGGCTGTCCACCTGCTTTCCCGTCCATGGCGCGTTGACCAGGACAAGCCCGTCGTCGGTGAGCACAACCAGGCCGTTAAGGGATGTCAGGGCGCCATGAATTTCATCATAGGAGGTATGAACCCAAACCGAATCGTTGATTTTGATCAGTTCCACAATATCGGTATATTCCTCTCCGTATTTCAGGAAAGATTCATCCGGTCTTTTTATTTCAGGTTTCGTGCTGCCCTCTGCCCGTTCCCCGCAGCCGGCTGCAAACAGCAGGAAAGCTATAGCCAAAAGGCTGCCCAATCGCTTAATGGTTTTCATATCGTCCTGCTCCTTTATCTTACCTGCTCCTTTCACGAATATTCATGCAGGTTTCTGGTTTATCGAAAGATCATGAATGATGGAGACCGGTTGTTCCATTTTGAGCCTGATAACAAGTATACACTATTCTGAAAAAAAAGATAGGTTCAGCACAAGGTTTTTGCAATGCACCCTGTTCGGGGAAGCGGTCATATAATGTGGTAAGGCAATTGAACGGGATTGGGATGACATGAACGGATTATCTGGCTCCGACATCAGTACCGGTTGGAAACCCGTTTCCCACGAGGATGAAAACGTCACCCCGCCGGAAGAAACCGCCCCGGGGCTACAGTCCGGGCCGGAAAAGCCCGAACAGGCCCCTGATAGCGGGGCGATAATGGAACAGACCCTGCCGGAAATCCTTAAAAGGCTTGACGAAATCCGGCAGGAAATCATCTCCCTCAGGCAACTGGTAACGGACATGGAATTCTGCGAGCCATCAAGAGATATGTTGCGGAGAAGAAGAAAATTGCGGAAGAGATACTTCTTCAAAAACGATTAGGCATTCAGGGAGAGATGGGGCATGACCGATGCGGTAAACTCCGTTTACGACTGGCAGAGAATAGAAATCTATACCAAGCAGATATTGGGTAAAAAGGCATTCCGGGATGTCTGCGTTTTCTGGCAGAACAGGCCCGGCGAACAGCCTGACCCAGTCATCAGGCATCCTGTCAGGCTCTATATCATCAACGACGGATCCTGTCCCGGCCCATCCCCTTCCGCCGGTTCTCCCGTAAAAAGCGTCAGGCTCTGCAAGCGTGCCGTTATGCCCGATTACCCCAAAAACACCATCACCGGGTCAAGGAAATCCAGGATCACGCACCGTTTTAGTCTGGTGCTCCTGGTAGAGTATGAGAATGGCGAGTTCAAGGTCATCACCCTTCCCCGCCAGCTGTCCGCTCCCGGTTTCAGCCGAGGGGGATCCGCCATGGTCTTCTCCGAACTCATCAGCCCGGGCACGGATAACACCGTTTCCCAAAACCGTAATGATGCCGGGCTATCTGAAAAACTGACACTTGTGGCTGAAGGCAATATCCTCACGGCCTTCGAATATGCGCTGACATTCCCGCTCAGCGTCTTCGAGCCGGAAATAAGCCCCATAGATCTGGAGAATCCGACGCTTCAGTCTATCATCCTTCTATCCAACCTCAGGTATGAAGCCGATGTGGTGGAACCATATATGGCGCCTGCCGGGGAAGGACAATTCGTGTGGACGACGGCCGTGGACTTCATCCTTTATGAGGACATCACCATCAAACTCGGCATTGAGCAGGATATCCTGGTTCAGGGACTTTCAGAAGGCTGAAACGGAAAAGTTCTATTTTTTCTTCTTTTTCCGGGCCATCTGCAGGGAAAGGGTTCCTGTGTTGCCACGTCACCATGCTTTTCTTCCCGGCATACCATAAGGTAGGACAACCTTTCGGAGGTGAATGCGATGAACGATTTGAAAGAACAGATCCTGGTTCTTCAGTTGCTGCTTCTGCAGCAGCAGATACTCCAGTTGGCCTTCATAAAAGGTCTCGTTCGGGATGAGCTTGTCCGGTTGTACTTCAAGGAACAGAACGAGCAGGATGCACAGAGCGAAGGCAACAACTGAATCTTACTCCTTTTGCCGCAGATCAGAACATGAAAACCTGCCCGTACCATTCCCGATCACCATCAGGCTGTGCGAAAATCCGTCATGACAAACCATGGCATCGGCTTTCCATAGCCTGATGGCTCAGGCGACGGTTCTTTGCCGTCTTCCTGCCCATCCGCTAATCTTTTCGGTTTTTGTCCAGGAGTACCAGGAGCTTGCTGATAATCTCCTCCCGTTCCCTCAACTGGGACTGAAGCTGGGCAATGGTCATGCGGCTTGAGCGTATGCGCTCCTCCAGGGATTGATTTTGCTCCCTTAGCCTTCGGTTTTCACCTGCCATATCGGGTATCATGCCTTCTCCGGAGGGATAGGGTGTCTTGTTCTGATTTCCGAACAACGCCCGCGTTTTTATCAGCCTTATCAGGTTCTCAAGGCAGGCCATCGCATCCTCAAACCCGATATTGTCAAAAACGGTCTGCCAGTTGATGCATTCAATGGGCCCGGGTTCTGGCTGTTCTTTTCCGCATGCATGGATATTGGCATAGTAGCCGAAGGTTGCAAGATATTCAATGGAAGCGCTGATGATCAAACGGATTCCGAAGCCATCCCCGGTGATCATGTATCGGTATGCCATGCCCCTGACCACCGGTGTGACATATAGCTGCTCCGCTTCCGAAGGCCTTGCGGCAAGCCCGCGGATATCGGGATGAAGCCGTTGATGGCAGGACAGTTTCCTGATATGCTGCAGCCTCGCTCCCGCGGCATCCTGGTACTCATAGGCCAGTTCCACGATAAAGTCGGCTTCCACAAGCAGCGCATCGGATGCAGGAACGTTTTTGAAATGCAGTTCATAGACATAACAGGACGTGATGTCCAGCACCCTTCCCTGTCTGCCTTCCATCAGGCGGACCTCTCCGTCATACAGGATTTCACGCTCTTTCTCCGCCCGGCCTGCGATGCTTGTGGTCAGGAACAATGGGCAGTACCCCCAAAGGAATGTCTTTTTTCATTATATTCGTGAAATCAGGCAAAAAGCATAGAGCCTGCCACCCCAAAACCCATCGAGCCTTCCCGTCGTTTCCCCAAAAGCAAAAACCCCTGAAAGCCATTTGCTTTCAGGGATATGGAGCTGGAGGACGGATTTGAACCCCCGACCTGCTGATTACAAGTCAGCTGCTCTACCTGCTGAGCTACTCCAGCAAAAATGGTGACCCCTAGGGGATTCGAACCCCTGTTGCCGCCGTGAGAGGGCGGAGTCTTGACCGCTTGACCAAGGGGCCACATCAACTGCCCGTGAACCGGACAATGACTATTTTACTGGCTGCGGGGTGAGTTGTCAAGCGTTTTGCTTTTTTATTTTATGGACTTAACGGGTATGCATGCCATATTCCCGCAAAAGCCTTCCGGCAACCGGCCGGGCCAATATTCCGGATCCTGCAGTACAGGAAAAGGCTCTGCATGCATGCAGAGCCTCCCAGTCATTCCTGAAACCCGTTTTGTGAAACCGAGCCATCAATAGGCTTCCAGATAGATATAGCCAAGGTTCCAGTCCTCTGTTTCGTCAGACCCTACCACGATGGCATCGTTTTCAAAGATGGGCGCATAGCCTTCTGCACCCACGATGACAGCGTATGAGCCGCCAACGGGAACATCAGGGCAGTAGAAGAAGCCATCCTCATCAGCTAAGCCATAGGTCAGAATCATGCTATCCTGTGCATTGAGGGAAAATTCCTGGTAGGTGATACCCTCTTTCAGAATGAGAAATACGGCGCCTTCAATCGGCTCAAAGGTATAGGCATCAACAATGTAACCGTAAATATCAATCACGCCGTCCGCGTATCCATTTTCATAGGGATCGTTGCGCCTGGGAAGCTCCGGTAATCCGCTCTGAGCATAGGCCTCTTCCAATACATCAATGGCCTGGTTGATTGGCTTCAGGTAGAACATGATATCGCTGTCGTAGCCAATCCGCTTGAGGGTGGGAACACCTATCATTTCACCCTTGCCGTTGATGGCCGTTCCGCCGCTGTTGCCATGGTTGACGATTGCATCGGTCTTAATCCAGTCAACCCCGTTGTCATAATCCATATCGACGAATCCGGACACCTTCCCCGCGGTAAAGGTAATGGTCTCGCCACCCACACCCGGATAACCGAGGATGTTGATCTCATCCCCGATGTTCAGGTCGTCAGAATTGCCAATTCTGGCCGGAATCAGTTTCAAATCCCCGGGGTATACCTTGTTGCCGTTGATATCCTCCACGATTTGCACCACGGCCAGGTCCAGCTCCATGTTGCCGCCCCGGTACTGGGCAAAATACTGGGGCTGTGATTGGACACGCACATCATCGGTCAGCGCAATGGCCACATATCCTTCACTGTTATAAAGACCATAGTCATCCCCAACACAATGGAAATTGGTCAGTATGTAACCCTGCTCATTCATAATGGTACCGGAACCCGTTCCGATGCAGATGAAATCATCGTCCAGGATGTAAAGACGCACGGTGGATTTAGCCAGTTTGTTCAGATCGATCACGTCATCAGTCTGTACCGGTTCCACAGTCTCAGAGGCATCATCTATTTTGACGGTCTGCCTGACGCTCTTTGAAGACCTGTTCCCGGCCTTGTCATATGCGACAACATAATATTCATATTGCTTACCGGGCGTGACATCATAATCGTCATATTCGGTATCATCCACGTAAGCCAGGATATCACCGTTGCGATAAAGCCTGTATTCATCTATGCCACTGTCATCGTAGGACTCGCTCCAGACCAGGGATACGCAGTTACTGCGGACTTCCTTTATAGTGAGCACCGGAGTAGATGGCGGCTTATTGTCCTCCTGGCCTCTCACCGAACAGGATGCAAACAGCAGGGCCATTGCCAGGGTTATGCATGCAAGCCATTTATATTTATTCGTCAGCTTCAACATAATACCACTCCTATTCAATACAGGTATGCCTGCCAACGGTTAGTTGCTGCCCAAAGACAGCGTTATCTTTTCAAGGTTATCCTTTTTGAGAATCCAGTCGTTATAGCTGGTGGAAACGGTAATCACATAAACCTGGTCCCCGCTTGCCGTGATGATATCCCGTGAATAGCCAATGCCGGGGGTCGGGCTTTTGGAACCCAAAACAGGCGACTTATTGTCAGAAATATAAATGTACTCTATAACATAGGTATCCAGACCATTGAACTGAAGCGGGTAGCTCTTGACGGCCTGATAGAACCGATATTCCCTGCCGGTTCTTATCGCCCAGGCAGCACCGATATCCTCCAGTTCCGGCGTCCCCTCATCGCCTCTCAGGCTGATAAGGGTATTCACCCCCACTTCCTTGACGCTGACAAAATTCTGTCCTCCGCCGGACATGAGATCGACGGCCATGAAAAGATAATCATCCCTTGTTGATTGCGTCCATGACGAAGGATAGGCTATCCGGATGCCACCGTTCAGGCTGACGGTTGCAGTCTGGATCGGAGCATTTTTAATGGCAAACCCTGTGATCATGGCAGCTATCAGAAGAACCCATACCGGGAGCACTGACAGGAAGGCCTGCCGCTTGGTCATAGCGGTGCCTTCTTCCTTGCCCTTGGTCCTGAAGGTAAGGATCACCAGGATGCCAAAGATCACGACGGCCAGAAGAGCAGCCGGAATAATCCCCAGCATGTAGTTCATTCTGAAGCCGTCGCGTACCAAATCGTCGATCAGGATCCTGGAAAGCGCGTTCAGCGCTGTGGCAAGGACGACTGCGCCCGGCAGTCTGAACATATTGAACTTCCCGAATTTGTCCTGGCCGAGGAAATAGCAGCTCAGGCCGGTAAAGCTGGCATGCGCCAGGGACTCAATGACAACGATTGAGGAAATGGCAGTCAGGACACTGCCGCCGTTCCGGATGATCATGTCAAGATTGGTCATGGCGGCAAAGCCAAGCCCCAGCGCCGAACCGTAAATGATACCATCAATCTTTTCATCAAACTCTTTGCTGACATAGATGCTGTACCTGACCGACAGCAGCTTCATGGATTCCTGGATCAAGGCAACCAGAACAACCGAGAGTATGTAATCCGAAGCATTGGGCCCGGCCTGTGCTTCCGGCATAACAACGCTTATAACGGGAGCATAAAGGGCCTTTTGGACCAATGCGCCCAGGATCAGTGTTTTAAAGACAAAGCTTTTGGGCTCCGGATCAAGCCTGTCCTGCCTGTAAAACACGGTTAACCAGATAAGCGGCGGGACAAAGGCGATTAAAAGCGATATGAGGGGCCGAAGCGTGGAATGAATGGTCAGATCAAGCGTTCTCTCCACAATGTAAGAGAACAGAACAACCAGAAGCAAACCGACAATGGATACGGCAGTTGAAAGCCAAAGTCCGGGTCTGTTTCTTTGGCTTGGATTCATAGCGTTACCTCCATCCGCATGCAATTCTTACCACAGTCTAGCATAATCCAGGGATTATGTCTATGCGTTTCATTCCTGCCACATATTAAAAGCTGGCGCCGGCTCGGCCATCCCTGAGGGAGATTTTTTAAACATGGTTAATACCTATTGAGAATTGAAGTGCAATATGCTCAGAAGGGTCTTAAAACATCAATGGCCAGAATGGTCACATCATCGTTGAGCTGTTCGGAGTATTGCTTCACATCCTTCAGGATTCTTTCGATCATCACGCTTGCATTCCATTTATGATGCCGGGACAGCAGTTCCTTCAGCCTTTCCTTGGAGTAGGGCTGCCTTTCCTTGTTGGCCGCTTCCACAAGGCCATCGGTATAAAGGATCAGCCTGTCACCCGGAAACAGCATGACCTGGCGGTTGGAAAACTTGGGCGTGAACAGATCGCCCAGTTTGCAGATGGCGAATCCCTCTGCATCAAGTTCCTGGATGGAACCGTCCGGTCTGAGCCTTAACGGAGAGGTATTCAGACCACCGGAAGCATAGGAGAAGATTCCGGTTTCAGTGTTGTAAACGCCGTAGATCAGCACGATATACAATTCCTCACTGAAATTGGCGGCATTGAAGGAGTCATACAGATGCTTGAGCACCATGGCCGGTATGGTCATGCCTTCCTTCCCGATTTCGTCCATCAGGGACAGGATTCTCTGAAAGGTAAACACGGTAAGCATGGCAGCCGACACCCCGTGCCCGGAGACATCGCCTATATAAATGCCATACTGGGTATCATCGATCTTGATGACATTGTAAAAATCGCCGCTTAAATTCTCGGCAGGCAGATAGCCCGATACAAAGGAAACAAACTCATTCTGCGGCAGGGTCGAGGGCAGCATGGCATGTTGTATGCCCCTGGCCACATCCAGGTCGGCCATAAGCCTCTTGTTGACCTGCTTCAGCTCATAAGTCCGCTTGTCCACCAGGCGGTCCAGCTCATAGGCGTATTCATTGAGCTCCTCCTTGGCCTTGGAAAGGAGCACATAGGGCCTTCTGATGCCGTGGATGAAAAATATGTTGAAAAACAGCATAAAGCCTAACAACTTCAGGATGCATCCAAGCAGGTGTCTGACATCATTCATGCTGTATGCGCCAATGGTAATGATCTGACTGAACAACATCAGGATAAAAGCGCAGGCCATGGTTTTGGAGGACGAATCCCCGTTCTTTCCCAGGTCAATGATAGCCCGGCAGGTATTATAGGCATACAGGAGCCCGGCAGCACCCATAAGCAGGTTTCCTACGGGCTTCATGCCTTCGGGACCATATATGTAGTCCGCTGCTCCGGGAAAACTTTCGACCAACATGATAACAGCGGAGATGACCAGCAAGGATAAAACAAGCCGCCACTCCCTGCCCAGACGTCCTTTCCTGTTCTCGGGCATGCTGACCAGGATCAGCAGGCCGGCTGCATTGAGCAGCCTTGCCAGAAGCAGGTAGATGACGGCTTTACCGGGCACGGCCTCCATGCCGTAGGGGACGTATATATATGGGCAGGTTAACAGCGGAATGGCATCGAATACGCCGACGATCAGAAAAGTGAATCCCACAACGGCCAGGCGGCTGTTCTGAATCTGGTGATAGGTATAATAGGAAATCAGAAAAATGGAGAAGGCAAGAATGATGGCGAAAAAATCAATAAAACCGTACCATGGCGTCGCATTGTCAAGGCTGAAATGTCCTTTTTGTGAAATTTCCAGGAGGGATAAGGCAACAATCAAAGTGATACAGCCGATCAGTGTGTAAAGGATCTCAGTGTAACGCTTAAAATCCCAACGATGGATGGACTTTTCGTTTGGGGTTATCATATGTTGCCCTCCGGAATTTTATCTTATGGTAGAAAGATCATGAAAAAATAATATTTAGTTAATTCGTGCATAAACATATCGGCTTTATCAATATTGTAACACAAGAAATCCTATTTTCAACTTTAATTCTACAGAATTCGATAATCTTATTATGATGAATGCCGTCTCAAAGAGACGGCATCGTTTGCATAACCTGGCCCGCACAGCATGCCGACGGCTTTTGAAAAAAATCTGCGGGAAAACTATTCGCCAATTCTGTGCCTGATGGCATATACAGCAGCCTGAGTCCTGTCCTGGACATCAAGCTTTCTGAAAATGCTGGAGATATGGTTCTTAACAGTCTTTTCGCTGATATAAAGCGTTTTGGCGATCTCCTTGTTAAGCATGCCCTTTGTCAGCAATCTGAGAACTTCCAGTTCCCTTTTTGTCAGAAAGCTCTCGGGTCTGTCCGGGGTACCGCTTTTGATTCGCTTGTATTCACTGACCAGTTCCTTTGCCATGCTGGGCTGGATATAGGTCTGATTGTTGAAAACGCTACGCACGGCTTCCACAAGCACCCTTGAATCCGCATCCTTGAGAATGTAGCCCATAGCACCCAGATCCAGTGACCGCAGCAGATACTCCCGGTCATGGTGGATGGTCAGCATAATGATTTTTGCCTGCGGATCCGTTTTCCTGATCAGTTCGGTTGCTTCCAGTCCATTCAGAACCGGCAAATTGATATCCATCAGCACCACATCGGGCCTGACCTTCGGATACTGCTCTACCGCCGAGCGACCGTCAGGAAAACCGGCTATCACCTTGATGTCCTTTTCAAGCTCCAACAGTTGTTTCAGACCTTCACTGATCATGGAATGATCCTCAACCAGCATGACCTTAATCATATTCAATCATCATACCCCCTGAAGACTATAGGGCAATGTCGCTCTGACGGTTGTTCCCTTGCCCGTTTTCGATTCGATTGAGAAAGATCCGCCCAAAAGTTCCACCCGTTCTCTCATGCCAATCACACCATATCCGCTGTCACTATGAGCAGGTTCCCTGCTCAGCCTGGCCGTGTCAAAGCCTTTTCCGTCATCCTTGATACGGACGGTCAGGCCTTTGGTTGTGCCTTCCAGCTGGATGGTTACCTGCGTGGCGCAGGCATGTTTTTTCACATTGTTCAGGCACTCCTGAACCAGCCGGAAGACTGTCAGCACAATATTGCTGTCCTTTATCTTATTATCCGTTTCGATAAACATCAAATCAACCCGGATGCCGGTTTCGTTGACAAAATTGTCGATATACTTCTGAAGTGTCGGACTGAGACCAAGATCATCGATGGACATGGGCCTCAGGTCATAAATAATCCGGCGGACATCCTTCAGGCATGCGCGAACCATCTCCTTAAGCGCGGAGAGTTCTTCCCTGGCCTTTTCCAAATCAATCTCGAACAGCTTTTCGCAAATCTCTGCCTTCAAAATAACGTTGGACATGGACTGGGCAGGGCCATCATGCATCTCCCTTGCGATCCGCCGTCGCTCTTCCTCCTGGGCCTTGATGATCCTTAAGGCCAGCGTGCGCTTTTGCTCTGCGCTCTCAATGTGTTCATCCAGTTTGCTCAAATCGCCCGCAAGATAGTCCAGCACCGTGCTGACCTGGGCAACGAGCTTTTCCGCTTTCTCCAGGGTCACCTCGGCATTTTTCAGGCGACGCTCAAGCTCATTGCGCCGTATCACGGTCTGCCGTTCCCGTTCCCGGGATACAGCCAGTTCCACCCTGAGCCTGTCGGCTTCCTCATAGGCTGCCCGCATGTCTTCTTCAGTGTACCTGGTATAGTCGCCACTGATGGTGGCCAGCTTGATGCGGCTCTTAATCATCAGTTTTTCGAGCCTCTCGCTGTTTTTGATGACCTCCTGGACTTCCGCCTGGAGCGCCTGGATCTCTTCCTTGAGAATTGCCACCTCTTTACGGGCATTTTCAGCTATTTCCATGATGGCCCCCCTGCTGTTCTCGATAACCGCAAGGGTATGCCTGATGATCTCGTTTATCCTTTTTAAATCCGATTTTGCCACATTTACCCCTACTTACTTGTCTTTGAGAAGCTTGCTCAGCTCATCCATAAAGGTATTGATATCCTTGAACTGTCGGTACACCGATGCAAAACGGACATAGGCCACTTCATCCAGAGCCCGCAGTTTCTCCATGACAAGCTCGCCGATAAAAGCGCTGGTGACTTCGCGTTCCAATGAGTTGCTGATCTGGTACTCGATGCTGTCCAGCATCCTTTCTATGGCATCAGCAGAAACCGAGCGTTTCTCGGTAGCACGAAGGATGCCTTTCCTGACCTTGTCCCGATCATAGGGCTCCCTGGAACCGTCCTTCTTGATGACCATGATGGGCAGGTTCTCAACCTTTTCATACGTGGTAAAACGTTTGTGGCAGTTCAGGCATTCCCTTCTTCTGCGTATGGTTGCGCCCTCATCCGTCGGCCTTGAATCGATGACCTTGTCTTCCTGGCAGGAACAATACGGACATTTCATATGCCTGTCCCCCATTCGTCTATTGATTCTTGGGCTTCTCCTGTAAGTACCATTCTAATATTTTTTTCGGATTTGGTGAAGGGTTTACTTATAGGGCTTTCGGGACCGGAAACGGTACAAGGTTGCAAAAAGCCGCATGCGGCATTTCATGTAATTATCGGACAGGATGTCTGGCAGCCGCCTTTACGGGCTTGCTTGATTAAAGGGGATTGCCGCACTCCGTTTTCCGCGGCTCGCCATGACATAAAGAAAGCGGCTTTTCAGCCGCCCGAATGCTCTGTTTTAAGGAATGGACGCCATCGCTTTACGCGTCCTCACGAATTATACATATTTTTGCATGTGCTTCAACGCCGACTTTTCCAGTCGCGAGACCTGTGCCTGGGAGATGCCGATCTCTTCGGCCACCTCCATCTGGGTTCTGCCCTGGAAGAAGCGCAGATCCACAATCTTTTTCTCACGTTCGCTGAGCTTGCTCATGGCTTCGTTGATGGCTATGCTTTCCAGCCATTTCTCATCGCTGTTCTTTTCATCGCTGACCTGATCCATCACATAAATGGCATCACCGCCGTCATGGTAGACCGATTCAAACAGGGATATGGGTTCCTGGATGGCGTCCAGGGCCATGACCACATCCTCCTTGGACATATTCAGTTCCCTGGCAATGTCCGTAATTGTCGGCTCACGGGCTTCCTGACCGATCAGTTTATCACGGGCCTGCAAAGCTTTATAGGCAGTATCCTTCAGGGACCTGCTGACCCTGATGGGGTTATTGTCCCTCAGGTATCTTCGTATTTCTCCGATGATCATGGGAACAGCATATGTGGAAAACTTAACGTTTTGTGTCACATCAAAATTATCGATGGCCTTGATAAGCCCGATGCAGCCCACCTGGAACAAATCGTCCGCGTTCTCTCCGCGGTTTCCGAATCTCTGAATGACGCTCAATACCAGTCTCAGGTTTCCTTCGATGAATTCCTCCCGCGCCGCCTTGTCGCCCTGCTTGATCCTGACGAATAACGCTTCCATCTGTTCACTGGAAAGCAGCGGAAGTTTGGATGTATTGACACCGCAGATCTCCACCTTATTCATCATAAAAGCACACACCTCGCTCGCAGACTGGACTGATTACGTTCAAATACAGTCTTGTCCGCGCGAGGTGTGTTTTATGCGGATTAAAACCTTGAAAATATTTATAAAAAGCCTTGACAGGCAGATTGCATGAATTGACCGAGTTTACGCGTCACAGCATTCTGCATATTTCCCGCTTGAGCCTGCCAAGAATTCTCTTTTCCAGCCTTGAAATATAGGATTGTGAGATGCCCAGCATATCGGCCACCTCTTTTTGGGTTTTTTCAAGATGGTTGTTGAGACCGAACCTGAGTTCCATGATCTTCTTTTCTCTGCCGCTGAGCTTGTTCATGGCGCTTACCAGGAGCTTCCTGTCGGTCTCTTCCTCCAGGTTCCTCTGGATGATATCGCTGTCGGTTCCCAGAATATCGGAAAGCAGCAGTTCATTGCCATCCCAGTCCACATTGAGCGGCTCCTCAAAGGATACCTCGCTGCGGGCGCGGCTGTTCTTTCTCAGGTACATCAGGATTTCGTTCTCAATGCAGCGGGAGGCATATGTGGCCAGTTTGATGTTCCTTCCGGGATTATAGGTGTTGATGGCCTTGATGAGCCCAATGGTACCAATGGATGTCAGGTCTTCAATATCAACACCGGTATTCTCGAATTTTCTGGCTATGTAAACCACCAATCGGAGGTTCCTTTCGATCAGCACATGCTTGACTGAGGTATCACCCGCTTCCAGGTTCTCAAGCAACTCTGCCTCCTCCTCGGCTTGCAGCGGCGGAGGCAGGACATCATTGCCCCCGATATAGAAAACCTCGTTGGCAGGCTGATCGGATTTGGAAGCAAAGTTGAAAAAGAACCCAAACACCTTTTCAAACATCTTTAAACATCCCCTTCTCGTTTTGCTTGTCTGCATGCACGGTCACGTTATATGTTAGCCAGTGATGCCGGACCTATCAGCGCTGTATACCTGGAGTTGTTGGACAGTTTGATGCCGCAGATGCCAACAATCACGTTCCTGAGTTCCTTGAAGCTGTTCCCGTGCAATACCCTGATGGCATCAGGTCTGAATCCCGCCAAAATACCGTTTTCCCGTCCTATTGACTTGAACGGGATCAAATGCATTCTGCTCTTCCAGGACGGATTGATTTCGTCCTTTATCTGCCCGTCGGACACCTTACTGGACAGAAAGAAGTTGTAAACATCCGGCGGTACGATGTCCTTGACCGATTCCGCCTCGACAATCATCACCGGATACCCTGTCAGCGGATCGATCAGCGAATTCCCGGTATCTATCAAGGCATTAAACCGGGCAGATCGTTTCCCAAGAATGACATTTACCCGCACGATGTTTCCCTCTCTGATCGCCTTGCCCGACAGAATTCTTCCGATGGGGCGAACCAGTATGATGCAGAGCCCGGCTGCGAACAAAAAGGCCTTCAGCACGCCCTGCGGACTTATGTACATCAATCCGCCATATGTGAGCATGCTTTCTCCCAGAACGCCTGAAAATGCATACGTGCAGCCGCCCAGCATGAAGGCCACCAGCAGCATGATTCCCCATCGTTTCAGAAAATCGGTCGTGTTCCTCACCCTGAACGCTATCAGCACCATCAGCATGGAGATCAACATCTTGACGAGCAGCGAAGCAATCAGGGGATTGGACTGGTAGATCACTGCAAATACGGCGTAAAGGGAGCCGACCGATGCGGAGAGAAGGATTCTCCAAAGCGTCGATGGGAAACCCGACATCACGCTGGTCAGCTTCAGGATGAAGCAGTTGGCGAGCAGGTTCTCCAAGAACAACATGTCAGCATAAACCACCATTCCTACTCCCCCTCCCTTGGCTTGATGGTTCCATTAAAACTATTATTCAGCTGTCCCTGATTTATGAGTACCAGCCCTTTTCATGCCGGAAGATTTTCACCGGGGCCCCGGGCTTTTCCTGGCGGCAGTTTTCATATGTTGATTATAGAAGCGGCTTGCATGATATTCTGTCAAATCTGGTTATAGCCCGATGAAAAATATGTCGTAATGCCCGAAAGCCTTGAAACGGGCTTAACATGAGAGTCCTGATTTCCCGTAACACTCCATTTCGGGAGGGAATATGATGGTTATGTATCATGCGCTGGAGTGGTCGTATGCCCGGGATATCCGGTATTGTCAATCCCATGGCAGATATCTCAAACCAATGCAGCCATATCTGTCCGGTTTCGGATGCCGTGCGCACAAGAGGCCCTGCCGGAACCGGACTGTATATATCCGCCCATGCCGTCATGTCCTGCAGGATGGGTCATGACGGCATCCCGGGCGAAAGCCGAACCATCACCCGTATCCGATATCATAACAAGGAATACCGGATTGTCATGGACGGTGCTATCTACAACTACCATGAACTCCGCTCCCAACTGGAATCCTACGGCTGCAGATTTGAAGGAAACACGTTTTCGGAATTGGTAGGCTATGGATATGCCATATGGGATCTGGCCTGTTTCAGGAAACTCAACGGGCTTTTCGCGCTGGCCATATGGATCGCGGAAGACAAAAAACTGGTGCTGGCACGTGACCATATCGGTGCAAAACCGCTTTACTATGCATTCATCGGATCGACCATGGTTTTTGCGTCCGAGATCCGGGGCATCACGTCGCATCCCCTGTTCAATACCCGGATCGATGTGGACGGCTTGTCCGAACTGATCTGCCTCAGCCCGCGCAACACCCCAGGAAGCGCCATTATCAAGGGCATCCATGAACTGCGTCCCGCCCACTGCCTGACTTTTGGACCGGATGGAACAACGGTCAGCCGGTATTGGATGATAGAGGAAAAAGAGCATACCGATTCGGCCGATGAAACAGCCCGGCAAATCGGGGAACTGATCACCGATGCCATTTGCATGCAGATCACCCCGGATTGTCCCGTTTGCGGCCTCCTGTCGGGCGGGCTGTATTCAAGCCTCATCACTGCTGTGGTCTGCAAAAACAGCCGCGGTCTTCTCAGCCATGTATACAATACCTGGTCGGTGGAATACGAAAAGGGCAGCAAACTGACCCCGACAAACTTCCAATCGGATTCCGATATTCCCTGGATTCGCTGGATCTGCAGGGAGCTTGGCACGCGCCATCATTATATCCTGCTGTCCACGGACGATTTGCTGGATGCCCTGTTCGAGGCGTCCGAGGCAATGGGAACGCCGGGAACCGGTGATTACGACAGCGCCCTGATGCTCCTGTTCCGTGAAATCCGGAAAGAGTTTCCCATCGTGATTTCCGGTGACTGCTCCGACGAACTCTTCGGCTACAGCTATCGGACATCGGATCATTCATCAACAGGCAGGAAGCGGTTTCCCTGGGCATCCAACCTGGCTGAAAAGATCAGCGTCATCAACACGGAGATCGTGGAATGGATAAAACCCTATGAATTTATAGAAAAATGTTACGAGGAAGCCCTGTTTGAGTATCCGCGCTTCGCGCTGAACGCCAATGTGCTCAAGAAAGACTATGAATCGGAATGGTTCAGTCTCTACTGGAACCTGCCTTTTCTTCTCAGCCGCCTGGATCGCACCAGCATGACCTTCAACCTCCAGGCCCGCGTACCGCTATGCGATTACCGGCTGATAGAATACTTATGGAATGTCCCCCTGGAAATGAAACGGTATAACGGCGCAGACAGGGGGCTTCTGAGAAAATCGGTGGAGGATCTTCTCCCCCTTGAAATCCTTGAAAGAAAAAAACGCGCCTTCCCAAGGCCGACGGATCCGCTCTATGGCGAGAAGATCCGAAGCGTGCTCAGGGAAGCAATCTATGATACCGAATCACCCCTCCGGTATCTTCTGGATATCAAGACCCTGGAATCCATGATGCGCCAGCAGGATGAAAGCAAACGCCGTACCTCCTACCTTCAGCTTTTCATCTGGCTGATCCAGCTGAGCAATTTTTTCAGGAGCTATAATATCAGAGCGCTTTGATCTCACGGACCAGTGTTTCGACGATCTCGTCCTCGTCGATTTTTTTGATGATCTGACCTTTTTTGAAGAGAACGGCGGCGCCTTTTCCGCCGGCGATGCCGATATCGGCCTCCCGGGCTTCGCCGGGACCATTGACCACGCAGCCCATGATGGCCACCTTGATGGGCTTGTCCACATCCTCAAGCGCCTCTTCGACCTTTGTGGCGATCCCGATGAGATCAATCTGCGTCCTGCCGCAGGTTGGGCACGAGATAAACTGGATGCCCTTCCGGTAAAGTCCGCAGGCCCTTAGGATCTCCCTGGCCGCACGAACCTCCTCAACAGGATCTCCCGTCAGGGACACCCGCAGGGTATCCCCAATGCCGTTGAGCAGCAGAGCACCAATGCCCACGGCGGACCTGATGGTGCCCCTGTAGGGCGTGCCCGCCTCGGTGATTCCGATATGCAGCGGATAGTCTGTTTTTTCTGCAAGCAACTGATGGGCTTTATAGGACATGACCACATCGGAGGACTTGATGGAGATCACAATGTCCTTAAAGCCCATGTCTTCCAGCAAAGCCGCATGGCTCATGGCACTTTCCGCCAGCGCTTCGGCACAAACCCCGCCGTATCTTTCCAGCAGATGCTTTTCAAGGGAACCGCTGTTCACGCCAACCCGGATGGGTATCTTCAACTGGGAGGCCATGTTCACAACCTCCCGCACCTTTTCCTTTGATCCGATATTGCCGGGATTGATCCGGATCTTATCTGCACCGCACGCCATGGCTTTGAGGGCAAGCCGGTGATCGAAATGGATATCGGCCACAAGCGGAATCCCGATCTCTGCCTTAATGGCTTTTATTGCCTCAGCCGATGCCATATCGGGCACAGCCACCCGCACAATGTCGCATCCGGCTTGCTCAAGTGCCTTGATTTGCTCTACGGTTGCGCGGACATCGCTGGTGGGGGTATTGGTCATGGACTGGATGCTGACCGGCGCACCTCCGCCGATGAGCACATTGCCCACCCGAACCTGCCGCGTGGGACGCCGTTCCGGTGTATGCTTCTCCATGGACCATCCCCCCTTATAAGAACCATCGTGGAATATCGTTGAACAGCGTGGCGATCAAAAGCCCGATCAGGAGCATGAAGCCGATCATGGAGATCAGGCCGACCTTTTCCTGGGGCATGGGCTTTCCGCGGATCTTTTCAATCAGCAGGATGAGCAGGATGCTACCGTCCAGGGCAGGAATGGGCAAAAGGTTCATGACGCCCAGATTGATGCTGATAAACGCGCTGAGATATACCAGGTTCAGGATGATATCCGACACCGGCTGCTTTTCCTGGACCACGCTGCCTACTGAGCCGATAATGCCCACCGGTCCGGAGAGCTCCCTGAAGGATACGGTGCCGTTAAACAGCCATCCCAGGGTGACAAAGACATTGCGGATGGTGGAAACTGAGAAATTCCAGGCTGCCCCGATGGTGCCGAAGAAATTGCCCTTCTGACGCTCGAAGCGCATATCCAGCGTATAGGCCGAGTAGGCGTAGGGCTTGATGTTTTCAAACACAAGGGTTTTGCCATCTCTTAAAACTTCTATGGTCAAAGGTGCCTCCTTGTCGGGACGTGTCACGTTGAGCACCTGCTGAATTTCCCTGGTATTGCTGACCGGTATGCCGTCCACCTTAACGACAATATCGCCCCTTCTGACACCGGCGGCTCTCAGCGGGGAATTGTCTTCGATCATCTGGATCTCGTTGGTCCCCTCGCCTTTTTCGTTAACCACGGCGGTAAAGCCAAGGCGCCATACAGTCTGGGTCCTGGCCGGAGTCACCGTGCGTGTAATCCTTTCACCGGTATCGGCATCCTCATAGACGATTTCTTTTGGCGCTCCGTTCTCCGCGTACAACAGGATGCTGATGTCCGAACCAGGCTCGAACAACCTTCTGCCTGCATAGGAAATCAGCCTGTCACCGACTTCCACGCCCGCTGCCTTTAGCGGCGAATTCTCTCCCAGATAGGCAATCCTGTTGGTGGTATACCCTGCGGAAGCCAAAACACCGATGGCCAGAACAAAAGCCAGCAGGATGTTCATGAAAGGACCTGCGCCAATCACCAGGGCCCGTTTCCAGATAGCCTGTTTTGAAAAAGACCGGGAGTCATCGGAGGCTTCATCCTGACCCTCCAGCTTCACATAGCCTCCCATGGGGATCAGCCGCAGGGAATATTGTGTTTCTCCCCTTCTGAATGAAAAGAGTTTGGGTCCCATGAAGATGGAAAATTCCAAAACCTTGATGCCCACAGCCTTAGCCGCCATGAAATGTCCCAATTCGTGAATCAGGATCAAAAAACTCAGCGCAACCAGCGCAACCAATATACCCATCTATTCTCCTCCATCGGAACATGCTGACGGCATGAAGGGACTATCCATCATGCCAGGTCCCACCTGTTCCGCATTAATTCTTTATTCTGATATCCCGTATGATTTCCGCTGCCCGTTCCCTGGAAACCCGATCAGTATCTATTATATCATCGAGGGAAGGCCGGGTATTCACCCGATGTTCCGCCATGACCTGCCGGATGATGCCGGGGATCTGGTGGAATCGGATCTCCTCGTTGAGAAAAGCGGCAACAGCCACTTCATTGGCGGCATTCATGGCAGCAGGCAGGGTTCCACCGGTCCTTGCCGCTTCATATGCCAGCCCGAGGCACGGGAAGGCTTCAAAGTCGGGCTTTTCAAAGGTCAGGCTCCCCAGTTCAACCAGGGATATCCGGCGGAATGGGTTTTGAACCCGTTCCGGCCAGGTCAGGGCGAGCTGAATGGGAATGCGCATATCGGGCGCTCCCAGCTGGGCGATGATGGAGCCATCCACAAACTCAACCATGGAATGGATGATGCTCTCTTTGTGCACTACCACTTCAATATCATCGGGAGCCATATCGAAAAGCCACATGGCCTCAATGACTTCAAGCCCCTTGTTCATCATGCTGGCGGAGTCAATGGTGATCTTGCTGCCCATGGACCAGTTGGGATGATTCAGCGCCTGCTCCAGGGTCACCGTTTTCATCTGCTCGGGTGAATAGCCCCTGAACGGTCCGCCCGATGCGGTCAGGATGATCCTTTTGGCGTCCTTTCTCCGGTTTCCTGCCAGGCACTGGAAGACAGCCGAATGCTCGCTGTCCACCGGAAGGATCGTAATCCCCTTCTCCGCAGCCTTTTTCATAACAAGGGAACCGGCCGTGACCAAGGTCTCCTTATTGGAAAGCGCAATATTTTTGCCCGCTTCAATTGCGGCCATTGTTGGGACAAGTCCGGCTATCCCCACAACCGACGTGAGGACTGTGTCTATCTCCTGAAGAGTCACGGCCTCAAGGATGCCTTCCAGACCGCCTAAAACCTTGCAGGACATGTCGGCCACCGAGGTTCTCAGCGCCTGAGCCGCCCGTTCATCAAAGAGGGCGGCAATCTGCGGCCTGTATTTTCTGATCTGTTCCTCCAGAAGCGATGCATTGGAGCCGGCCACCAGTGATACAACCTTAAGGCCCAACGCGTCGCAGACTTCCAGGGCCTGTCTGCCTATGGAACCTGTTGAACCCAATATCGAAATTCCCTTATTGCTGTCCATCTTCCGTATTGCTCACATCCTGCTAGAAAAATAGGCTGATGTAGATATACACCACCGGCGCCACGAACAGAAAACTGTCGCACCGATCCATCATGCCGCCGTGCCCCGGGAGCAGACGGCCGAAATCCTTGATGCCGGCGCTCCTCTTGATGGAAGAGGCAGCCCAGTCCCCGATCTGGGAGAGGACACCGCACAGCATACCCATCAGGGCAAAATGGAAAACCGGAATGAGCGCCGTTCCCGATCGGTTCACTACCAGCACACCGTAAACCATCATGCAGATCATGCAGCCCAAAGCCCCGCCTATGGCACCTTCCACAGTCTTTTTCGGGCTGATGGCGGGAATGATCTTGTGCCGCCCAAACATGGTTCCCGCAAAATAGGCGAATATATCGGTCACCGATGCGCCGATGATCACCAGCCAGATGTACTCAAAACCGCGGTCCATATTCCGTATCATGAGGACAAAGGACAGGAGGAACGGAATATAGATGATGCCGAACAGGGTATGGGCTGCATCTTCGGTTCTGAATTTTCCATTTTCAAAAAGGATCCTGGAAAACAGAACGACCACAATCAAAAAGATTATACCCCATAGGGCAGTCCTTGTGAAAAGGCTTTTCATGGCAACTGCCAGCCCCTGGCCTTCCTGCTCCGCAAGCGTGGTCACATAGGCGTAAGCTGTCCATACCAGGGCCGCTGCCCATGAGACCTTCAGATCTACCCGGATGCCTTTGTGCTTCATCGCCCCTGCATATTCATGAAGCCCGATGCAGGAAACGAGAAGTACGGCGCCGGCAAGAAATACCGGCGGCAGGAGCAGGATCGCAACGAGTACGGCTGCGGCGACAACACCACTGATAATCCTGGTCAGCATCTTCAGAGCCCTCCAAACCTTCTCTGCCGCCCCTGATAATGCACAATGGCCTCATGCAGGTGCTTTTTTGTAAAATCGGGCCACAGCACATCGGTGAAGTAAAGCTCCGCGTATGCGCTCTGCCATATGAGGAAATTGCTGAACCTGATCTCCCCGCTGGTCCGGATCAGAAGGTCGGGCTCCGGGATGCCGGCCGTCCACAGCCGATCCGCAAGGGCGCCCATTGTGATCTCGGATTCCGCGATCCGGCCGTTCTTGTAATCCTCTGCCAGCTTTTTGCAGGCATGCAGGATATCCTGCCTTCCGCCGTAGTTGATGGCAATGATCAGGTCCAACCCTTCGAGATGCGCAGTGTTTCGCTCCACCCGCTCGATTTCGGACACCATATCGGCGGGCAGTCCGGACCGATCGCCAATCACCCTGATCCTGACCGGTTTTCCCCTCAGCTCGTTCTCAGAGTTCTTCAGATACTCCATCATGAGCTTCATGAGCTGGTCCACCTCTTCCTTGGGCCTCGACCAGTTCTCACAGGAAAAGGCGAACACCGTCAGATACCTGATGCCTAGGTTATAGCATTCCTCCACGATCTTCTTCAGTACCCTGGAGCCCTCACGGTGTCCTATGCTCCGGGACAGGCCGCGCTTTTTGGCCCACCTGCCATTACCGTCCATGATAATGGCGATGTGCCGTGGCATGCCCTCAGGATTCAAAGCTGTTTTGCTTGTCTTTCCGGTTCTCATGATCTATCCCTTTACTGCGTTATTATCCGGCTTTGGTCATTTTTGTCATTCAGCCATCAACATCATACCAAAAACCGCCCATGATTGCCATAAATAATATCCGCAAAAGTATGCACGGAAATCAACGGAATATTTTCACGCCAACAGAAAACAAAGGTCTGATCCCGCAAGCCGGGACCAGACACGTCAGGCACGTCGCCGTATCAGCCGGAGAAACCCTTCTATAAAACGTTATGGTTTTTGAATGCCACAAGATTGACATTCTCCACGCCTTCAAGGGCCGCAAGGCTGTCGGTGAATCCCGAGTCGCCTTTCTTAAGGCGTACCTCGTATGTCCATTCCGCTGCCTCGCCAAAGGCGCTCTTTGCCTTGAACCGGAACTTGCCGGCACGCTCCCTGAGGATCTCCTCAAGCTGGTTCTGGTTTACTGTCTGTCTGGCATTGATCACAAGCACGAACAGGTTCTCCCTGCCGCCGATCCGGCTCATGGCAAACAGCACCAGTCCTATGATCAGACAACCCACCGTTGCGATGAAGTAGAACCCGGCACCGATGGTGATGCCCATGGTGATGGCCCAGAACATGTAAATGATATCAATGGCTTCCTTTACCGCCGTCCTGAACCGGACAATGCTCAGGGCGCCCACCATGCCAAGGGAAAGCAGGATATTGGATGTGATGGTCATGATGACCACCGTGGTGATCATGGTCAGCGCCACGAGAGAAACCGCAAAACTGTTGACAAAAGCCGGTGTATTGTCGGACACGCGGTAAATCAGGTAAATAAACATGCCCGCCAGAAAGGCAAACAGCAGGGCAATCAGCAGCTGATTCAGGGTGATGCCCTCAAAGGTCTGGGAGTTCAGAAAATTGTTCTTGAAAATGTCCTGGAAAGTCAACGGTTTGCTCATCTTATCCCCCTCTGCTATTTCTCAGTCATGTTATCCCTCACCGGTATATCCCGGCTAGCCTGCCCGCCGCATACTTGGATATGGACTGGCGGTAGCCTACCTCCTGAAAAATGACCCTCAGGTGATCGGGAAACAGGCCGGTATATTTCACTTCAAAAACCGTGTTCTCGGGCGCCGGCAAATTGATCATGCATGCAGGCCTGTACAGGCACGGGTTTTGATTGATGCTGGCCCTGATCTGGGAATCTATGGTTATGCGTACATTCCCGGGCTCATAAACGAAGGCTTTCCGCCTATAACTGATGATGACCCTGGGCCTTAAAAAGCTTCCTTTCAGATCGGGAAACACATGGGAGAAGCATTCGCTGTGTTTCCTGAACCTGAAGTACTCCTCGTCACTGATGGGAATGCTTGTCTTGAACACCATATCCCCGCGTTTCAGCTTGCGTTCCAGCTTCTTTCGGCTCAGATCCTCATTATAGATGCGGACGCGGAACTTGGGAAGCTTCATGTCGCCTTCCATCTTCCCGGAGAGTGCCTGGTCGTAGAAATCGTCAAAATACAGGGATTTTACCTGATAAACGCCATCGGTACCGTGCTCATCATAAGAAAGGAGATACTCAAGTTTTTTTTCCAGGATTGCCGCATCCGATGGCGAGATATAGAATTTCAGCTCATGCCTTGCCGTACCGGTCATGTCCATTCTCCGTCCCAAAGCCAGCGTCCTGTCAGGCTTAAACCTTTTGTCCATTATATAAAACCCTGCCGGTCTTCGCAATACCTGCTTTCATTTATGGCTTCAGCCCCAAAAGCTTTTGTGCATTTTCATAAAGGATGGCTTCCTTTTCCTCCCTGGTGAGATCAAGCCGGTTGAACAGGGCAAGCTCCCTCTCATGATAGGTAATGGGATAATCGGTCCCAAAAAGGATCCGGTCAACCCCGTGCTTCCGGATGAGTTCCACGGCGCGCCCGGGTTCCATGAAAGCCAGCGCGCTGGAGGTATCCAGCCAGAGGTTCTTCCCGATGAGACAGGCTTCCGCCTCTTCCCATTTGCCGTGACCGCCCAGATGGGCGACAATGAGCCTGAGTTCGGGAAATTTCTCTATCACACGGGCTATTCTTCTGGGTGACGCATGATCCAGGTGCTTGTCGCCCGCATGCATGAGCACCGGTACCCTGGAACCTATGAAACGGTAGATTCTGTCCATCTTTGGACTATCCGCATCAAAACCCTGGAAATCCGGGTGCAGCTTGATTCCCTTGAGGCCTGCCCGGATCAGGCGTTCTATCTCGGCCTCGGGTTCCTCAAAATCCGGATGGACGGTGCCGAACCCTATCATCATCCCCCCGGAGTTCCGGATAATCCAGTCATTGACGCTGCGGACCTGGCCGGACTTTGTAGCCGTTGCGTGGAACACCACATAATCCACTCCCGACCGCTCCGCGCTGGCCTTCAGATCTTCCAGGAGCCCGTTCCCAGCCATTTCGATGCCGTAATGGCCCCCAATCTGCTCAACCGCCTTCCTGGCGATGGATTCGGGGAAAGCATGGGCGTGAATATCGATAATCCCCAACTGAAACAACCTCCCACAGATGCTGCCCATGAATTGCTTCATGACAGATCTTTCAATAAGGCATATTCATCATACACCTTTATTCGAAAAATTGAAACTCTTCATTCGCCAGAAGGATTCTGTCGCCGTTTTTCAGGGGATGTTCCATGTTGGGCTCTATCCGTACCCCGTTGATATAGGTGCCGTTCCGCGTATTCATGTCGGTGATGCAATATCCCTGGGCTCCTTTTGTCAGTTCGGCATGGATCCTGCCAATAGCCGGGTTCCTGATGCAATAGTCCACCTGTTCGGCCATTCTGCCGATCCGAAAAGGCCACTGCTGAATCGTGACGGTTTCCCCATCACCGCCGCTCCTTCTGAGGGAAGGCCCCGCATTGCCTTTCTGCACCAAAAGAACTGTCCGGTCAACAGCGCTTGCCGCTTCCCTGAAAGCATAGGCCTTCTCCGGAGGCGTTTCCCGGACAGCCGGCTGCGGTATGGCCTTGTTGACATAGGACACTTTCGGAACGGTCTGTTCCTGGCTGTTCTGCCCGTTATGCCTGAAAACCGGCTTCTTTTCCGGTTCCGGGATTTTTCTTTCTATGATTTTTTCCACTTTTCTGTCCGGCGCGAAAGCCTTTGAGCAGATCAGCCAGATGACAGCTCCTCCAACCAGGGCCAGTCCCAGCAGCGTTGTCAGGGCATCCGGATTACCGGGCTCAAAGGCACCTTTCACAACCATCACGGCCACCAGGGTGAAGAAGGCAAGTATGGACGCACCCAGGATCAGCCAGGATTTGAGAGGGTATACCAGCTTTTTCTCGGTAACGGTCTTGACGGAGGCATTCTTCTTTTCAGGCATGGTTCCCGGCATTGGCATCTTTGCAGGTTCCGGTTCGGCGGCTGACCTTGCAGGATCCGGGAAAACGGAAGCGGCAGGCCTTGGGACAGGCTGTGAATCAGCAGGAATGGTACTTCCCTCGTTCCCTTCATGTGCATTGGCGTCCAGCCACACTTTCAGCGCTTTCAGATCAAAGTCCGGGTTTTTGAGGACTTCTATGAGCCGCTGGATGTAGTTATCGGAAGGCTCGCTTTTGAACTTCATCTCCCTGATGATGAGGCCGGTGATGAACTGCCTCAGGGACTCATTGATTTCCTGCATCATATCTTTGTGGGGTATGTAGATAAAATATATCCTGTCGTCGGCCGGCGACCCGTAAATCAGGCTGCTGTCCAGCATCAGCCCGCCGTAATCGAGCAAATGGTTCTCCAGCTGATCGAAGGCGCCCGTGATCTGGCGCAGATACCGGAAGAATTCCCGCCTGCCTATCTCCTTGCGTTCCAGTATCTTGTTAAGCGGGATCATGGAGGTGATATCGAAGGATATCCTAGTTTCCTGATCCACCTTCAGGATCTCGCACTTCAGCAGCGAAGGTATCCGGTTGTTCTTCAGCATCTCCAACTGGTACCGGATCAACTGGCTGTCGTCCTGAAAAGCAAAACACATCAGGCTGCGGTTGGATTCGGTTTTGAATTCCTGAATACATCCCTTCAACCTTTCATCCATCGCTTTATCAAACCCCTCTCTGAAAGTTCATTGACTTCCGGTCAGGCCGCTTCCTTTTCCTCCTGACCTTCGGAATCTTCCGGACGGGTATACCCGCCGTAATCATATCGGACACGGACTTCGGCAATCCCGATTCGTTTCAGTTCAGCTGTCGCTTCACCGATGAGCTGATCAAGATTAGGCATGGCCTCCCTGGCGTTTTCCGGCAATATGATGACCACGATCCTTTCCACGCGCTGCGCCTTCGGCGTCTCCGGCCGGTTTTGGAAATCAAACTCCATCAGCCTTTTGCCATGTTTTTTAATCTCGGATTTGATACGGCCTGGCTGGTTTTGATAGGTCTTCATGAAAGGATTCAGCGTAAACACATCGAACATCCTGACGGTGTGCTCGTCATAAATGAAGGCGTCCACCGCGGGATAGGTTTTGGATGTGGCCTTGAAGCGCATGCTGCCCGCTTCGTTTTTCAGTCTCTCCACTTCCATGTCTTCTATGGCCAGGCCCCTGTCCCAGTATTGCTTTTCGTTGTCCATCCGGACCCAGATGCTGTCAGCGGTATCCTCGTTCTGTTCCGATGTCCGCACAGACGGGCCCCTGCCCGATGTCCATCCAATCACCTTGACCCGGTTGCTGAGGGTCAGTTTGGGCGCCAGCCCGAAGGGAACCGGCGGGTTGATGGTATAGGTGATGATGAACTCCAGGGATTCCCCGTCCCCGAAGATCTGCGACTGGCCGAAGCTGATGTCGCGGATACCTAAAACCTTTTTGGCGTCCATCCCGTTGTTTGCCCGCTTTTTCAGTTCCTCCTCCAGCATCAGCCCGGCAGCCAGGCAGACCATTTCCTTCCTGGTGGCATAGGCAGCTTTCTGGGCGAAAACCGTCATGAGCAGTTTTGCCTCCTGGCCGGGATCCTTCAGGATGTTTCTGATGAGGTCAACCGCATCCCTGGTGTTTCCAACGAGCTGTTCTCCCAATTCGGCTGCGCTTCTGACACGGGTTTCCAGGTCCACTGCCGGATTTGGATCATTAATCCCGGAAACCAGGCTCCGAAAAGCATCCACCGCACCGATAACGGTATCCGCCTGATTCCTGAGCGTATCGGCAGCAGCCTTCCCCATCTCGTCAACCCTATCGGCGTAATCCTTCAGCCCGGAAACGTAGTAATAGTAACTGGCGCTTGAAATGCGACTGGCCACGCTCTGCAGGGCCGACTGCATCACATGATAGGCCATGAATATTCTCACTATGTAGGCCAGTGTAAAAAGGCAGATGACAAAGACAGGAAGCACCACGGCCGCTTCAACGGTGGCGCTGCCTTTTTCTCCCCTTCGCATGGGTTGCTTTTCTCTCTGTTCGTTCCATGCCCGTTCAATACCCCTGGGCCCATTCCACAACAATCATCCCCTCCTTGTCTTTTTTGAAGAAGGCTTCGGGAATGACCCACAGGTCAATATCAATCCAGGCTTTCACATATAGGGCGGTATGGTAATTGCTGATGGCCTCGGCAGTATCCGGTGATACGGCGTACAGGTTCAGCTGCATCAGGTCGGCGCATCGCAAGGCCTTTTGCTCCGGAGTTACGGTGAGCAGCATAAGCCTGAGGTAATCGGTATAGTCCATCATGATCAGCCGCCCCAAGACATTGCTGGCCCCGCTGGACTTGCCACCTGATGCGCCCAGGACACCGGAAATCCTGTCCGTGATCATGTCAAAGCCTTTATCGATGGTATCTCTGGCGAAATCCTTTACCTTTTCCTTAAGGTTCTTGTAGGCATCCGACTCGAACAGCACGGTGCGTATCCTGTTTTGAATCTCCTTCTTGCATTCGGCAATGACCTGCACCCCTTCATCCCTGATCCGGTCACAGAATGCGGCAAGCTTGCCGGCCATGTATTCCCGGAGGGATTCCAGAAGGCTTTCTACCGTATCTCCGGTGATATACTTCAGGTCGCTGAAATCAAGGTTGTTGACCAGGCTTTTTGCCCTTTCGCCCACGGTTTCAGTCGCCTGGTACCAGTTATCGGTGATGCCCGAGAAAATGGCGTCGAGCTGCCCGTTGATAAAGGACATGACCGTCTCCTCCAAACTGGCTGCGCCCTTATCGATCAGTTCCTCGGCCTTGTCCTGCACCAGATCCCGGATACCGGCAATGACATTATCGATCAGGTATTCCTTCAGCCTGTCCGGATCAAGGAACCATGACTGGCTGGTCTTGATAAGGGGTACCTGCTCGCCGGCCATGAGCTTTTCCGCATCCAGCCACGATTCCAGGGCGGCCCAGGATACCAGAAGAAAATTCTGTACGACGGGCACGCCAAAGATGGTCCAACCGGCGATGGAAGAGGCCATTTTGAAAGTAAAGGCCAGCTTTTCCGGATCGGTATAGACATGGAGCAGGTTAAAAACAAGCCGGATGACGGTGAGTGTGCGTTTTGCCGCCGCAATATTGCTTTGCTCTGAGGGATGCCCGAAAATGATGTATTCCACTTCCGCCCTCTTAAACCAGGTTTTATCCAGAGGCCTGTTCCAGCCGATATCGTGTTCCAGGGCATTTCCAACCGTGGTGTAGTTCTTGAAGGCCGACACAATGAACTCATTCACATACAGGCTCTTGATCAGGGATTCGCCGGCATCGGCCAGCAGATGGCCGACGGTTTCGAAAAACTTCCTGATTCGTTCCAGTTCATGGTCAAAAAATCCCCTGTCCTTTTCATTGACTTTCTCCAGGCCCTGGACGGGGTCTTCCAGGGGATTAGGCAGCACAAACCGGTCCTGCCGCGTCTGCCAGACGTGTTCCGATATGGCGGCCAGCCTTTCCTCGGAACTCTCCGCTCCGTCCCGGGACGGAATGTATAACAGCTCATACAGGTTTTCTTCTGCATCGCTTTCATTCTCACCGGATTCACCGGGTCCGTTTTCCGCCCCGTCCTTGCCCTCTGCAATGGTCTGTGCTGCCTGGCCGGTCTTCTGTCGGGCATTTTCAAGTCCGGGATTCTCGGGTTCCGGCTCCTGGACCAGTTCCTTCCCCTCAAAGGTATAGGCATGCCAGATGTCAAACCCTTGCTGTTCCTTCTCCGTGGCCGGCGGAACCAGCTGATACTCGGGAATATCATAAACCCCCAGCGATTTCATGCTGGAATAGCTCCGCAGATAGGTAAGGCTTTCCCTCAGTTCATCCAGGCATGCTATCGTTTTGTCATTACCTCTGTACATGCTGACAACTTTACTGCCATCACCCTTGTCCTCAATCAGCAGCTTGATCTGCCGGATTTCATCATCCAGGTCCATGGACATTTGCAGATAAGCTTCATAGGCCTTGGTCGCAGCTTCCAGCCATTTGGTCACCCATCCTCTGTTTTGTTCAAGCCGCTCCAGGATCTGACCGATATGCCGGGGATCCACGCTGATTAGCTTCTTCTCCAGATCGGCGTTCACCTGCTGCGCCAGAGCGCTGTCCGGACTTTTCTCCATGACGCTTTCAAGCGCCTGCTTTTCATGCTGGACTTCCTGTGTTCGTGAAATCAGGTTCTGTCCCAGTTCGATGGCCTTGGCGCAGTATTTTTCATGCAGTTCCAGGTGTTCCTTGAGCCACCGGAGCAAATCCATCGAGGTATGGGTGTATTGATACATTTTTTCATAGCAATCCAGCAGCTTTTTCAACCGTTCATTCAGTTGCTGGGCCACCATCCTCAGCTGGTTGCTGACCTGCTGATACGCTTGCCATGCGCTGTCCATCGCCGCTTTTTTGGCGTTATATTCAGGTTGCAGCCGGCTGATTTCAGCTTCCAGTTTCTGAATGGCTGTATCGGCTTCGGATGTGTCCTGCTCCTCCCCTTCCTCCTCGGATGAACCCTTGCTGCTTTTGGCTTCCTCCAGCCGTTCCTTCAGGTCATTCATGCGCTCCTCCACCTGGCTGAAAGTTTCCTTTGCGCTCTCATAGGCATCTTTTGCCTCTTCAAATTCAATTTTGACGTTTCTGTATTCGGCCATCTTCTCATTGATGGCATTGATGGTTTCCTGGGTGGGCCTGACTTCCATCTCGCTCCAATTGTTGGCATTAACGGCATCAATAATGGCCTGGGATAGCGGATCAAATCTGTCTGTCTTGTTGATTTGCTTCATTTTCTGATCCAGGAGCAGCGCAAAATAGATCATGTCCGCCCGAAGTCCATTGAGAAGCTTGTCCAGCGCGATGTTGCGTTCGGCTATCTCACCTTCCCGGGCAAGGTTTGTCATGCTTTTCAGCTTTTCCAGGAATTCACTCACGGCCTGGACGGGCGCCCGGTATTTCATGAATTCGGCCACCTGCTGCTCAAGGACATAGGGTTCGGACAGGTTATAGTAAGGGATGACCTCCACGCGCCTGACCTTGAACCGGAAGAGATCGGTCACATTCCCGTCGGCATTTTCAGGGGTAAGGTTGTCCGACAAGAGTTCATATATCTCCTTCTCCAGGGATGCCGCTTCACGGGGGTGCATGGCCAAAAGGCCGAACTGTTCTTTCATCTGCCTGTCATAGGCGGCCAGCATGGATTCGGCACAGAGTTTCAGGGAGGACTGCGCTATTCTGACCGCTTCGTTGTAGCGTACCAAATCCATCAATATGCCGCAGAGCGGGATGAGCGCCGCCAGGATGATGCAGATGAAAACCGTAATGCTTCCCCTTGTCCTTTTCATGTTGCACATTCCGACCTTTCCGGTTACTTTTCCTATTCCAACATCTTCAGAACCTTCTTAAGCGGTGAAGCCAGTTTTTTCAGAAGCTCTCCAATCCCGCTGTCCATGACCTTCTGCACGATATAATCCGTAACGTGGATCATCTCCTTCTGATCATAGATGGGGTATTCCGCGCTGCCCTTGACCATGAGCCGATCGCCGAGTCCGATAAATCGCAGCGCGGCGGCTCCGGGCATGATATAGCGCGCCGAAAGGCTTACCTCTATCCTGCCTGACGGAAAGCCGTGGTGATAGTTGACGATAGCCTGTGCCCTCGCATCTTCCGCTTTCTTCAGGATCCCCATCGTATCCAGCTGTTTTTTCGCCCATTCCTGTGCCGTCGCTGCCTTTCTGCCGGAGCCGACGGGGAGGATCTGCCAGTAGAGCTGCCGGTTGTCGTAGCTTTCCCGGCTGTACGCGCCGGTGGTCAGCTCTTCTGCCTTCACCGGGTTGTGCTTCCACACCATGGAGAGACCTTCGGCTGTCGTATCGGCCATCCCCTGGATGGCTGATTTCTGATACAGGGCCATAAAAATCATGATCACCGCGACAACACAGGCCATAGCCAGGGGCAGGATCAGGATATACTCAACCGTTGCGCTTCCCGAGCGCTTTCGATCCGTTTTAAACATCCCTGTCCCTCCGTTCAGAAGGCATTGCCCAGCTCCATCAGGGCAGGCATCATGCAGATCATGATGATGGCAATAAACATGAGCATGAGCGGCAGCATCAGCTTGGAAGAGGCGGCCTCACCCATTTGCCTGGCCACGTTCTTCCGCATATCCCAGCATTCAACGCCCAGCCGCTTCAGTTCGTACAGCATTTGTCCCCCGCCAAGCTTCATGCTTTGGAGGATGATGCCGACAAAATTGGTGATCTCCTTGATCTTGCAGCGTTCTGAAAAATCGGTGTAGGCCTGCTGCTCGGTCAGGCCAGCCCCGATGTCATTCAGGGTGATTTGCAGCTCCCTGTATAAGGGTGTCTCTCCGCCCCGCTCCCGGACGATGCGCTCAATGGCCTGCCTGATGCTGAGCCCGGCATTGACCAGGAGCACAAGGTTGGTGACAAAATCAGGGAAATCCCGCTGGATGTTCATCACTTTTTTCCTGTACTGGTCATCCAGGATCTTGTCCGCAAGGAAGAACAGCCCAATCCCCGAACCCGGTACAATGGCATACCACTCATTCCCTTCCGCACCGCCCAAAAAGCCGATCAGCCCAGCCAGGACCATGCCGAGGAACAGGTAGAAAACCTTTGCTGCCCAGTGAATTTGCATATAAAAGGCGGCATAACGGCTTCCATGCAGCATGACCACCTTTTGGTGCAGCCATTCGAAATAGCGGCCCGCCCCTTTGAGCCCCACCCTGTCCACCAACCAGAGAGCGCCCGCCAGGAACGGCTTGTAGAAATGCTGCTTTTGGTCCAGCGGTTCAAGATACTCCCGGTAACTGCTTTGCTGCCAAAGGTGTATAACGGCATAAAAAGCACCGGCACCAAGGGCCGTCAACAGGCAGAATGTTTGCATCCCTTCACCTTCATACTTCAATGTTCATGATCTTTTTAGCGATGACGTGCCCAGCCAGAAGCAGCAGCAAGGCAACGGTCATGACCACTCTTCCGGCAGCCGTACTGTATAATGGCTCGAGGAATTCGCTGCTGGAAGACTTGATGAGGTAAACCATCACGAAAGGCGTGACGCTGAGTATCTTCTGCTCCAGTTTCTTGCCGGCGATCAGATTCTCTATCTCCTGCCTGACCTCAATTTTTTCGCGGATCATGCCCGAAGTGTTCTTGATCACTTCCACGAGGTTGACGCCCGCCCGCTTGGATATGCTGAAGATATCCGCAAAGCTTTTAACTTCCTCTATCCGGACGCGTTGGGCAAAATCGTTCAAAGCCTGTTCCACAGGAACGTTCATCATCACGCGGGCATTGATCAGTTCCAGTTCCCGGATGATGATGGCGTTCTTGTCGGGATATACCCGCTCAAGGGCCTGCTGGGCATCCAGCAGGGCTGTCTCAAAGGATTTGCCGGCCGACAGGGATACGGATATGAAATAGAGGGCGTCCCTGAACTGAAGCTTGACCAGTTCCTTCCTTCGTTTGGCCAACTCCCTCTTTCTTCCCGGTATCCATGCAAATCCGAGAAGGGAAAGGAGCAGGGCAATGAACCAATGGTCATAGAAAATCATGCCTACCAGGAACAAAAAAACCATGGCAAGAAGCAGGTTGAGGATGAATTCCCCGGGCTTCATCCGGTACCGGTCATACTGGATGATCTCTTGTTCCATGCGCATCCCCCTAAAACGTGATACCTCTGATTTGCGCCTTCCATTGATTCACCAGACTGTTGCCGGTCCGCTTCAGGCGTCCGATTACCCTGCCATCCGGCGCCTCCCCTTCATATTCGAAAGCAAAAAGCGGGTTAAGCTCAATGACACCGTCTTTATATCCCAGAACTTCACTGATCTCCATGGTTCGACGACTATGATCCCTGAGTCTCGACAGGAAGATCATGATGTCCAGGGCGGATGCAATCTGCTTTCGTATAGCATCCAGCGGGAGCGGCGCCGCCATCAGGACCATGGTTTCCAGCCTTGAAAGCATGTCTCTGGTGGAATTGGCATGCCCCGTGGACATGGACCCGTCATGTCCCGTGTTCATGGCCTGGAGCATGTCCAGCGCTTCTTCGCCCCTGACCTCTCCGACAATGATCCGTTCCGGCCTCATGCGAAGGCTTGTCCTGATAAGGGATTTCATCCTGATCTCCCCTTTGCCCTCAGTATTGGCATTGCGCGTCTCCAGCCGCACCAGGTTTTCAATGGACGAGAGTTGGAGCTCGGCTGAATCCTCTATGGTGACAATGCGCTCATTGGGAGGAATCAGGGATGACAGGGCGTTTAGGAAGGACGTCTTTCCCGAACCCGTACCCCCGCAGATGAAGATGTTGTATTTGGATTTGACCAGCTTGTCGAGGAATTCTGCCGCCTCATGGGTGATGGATTCATATCGGATCAGGTCCTCAATGGTCATGGGCTTTTCGGGAAACTTTCTGATGGTCACGATGGGGCCGTTCAAGGCTATCGGCGGCAGGACCACATTCACCCTGGAACCGTCTTCCAGGCGGGCATCCACAATGGGCTCCGCTTCGTTGACGGACCGGTTGACCTTGCCCACAATGACCTGGATGATGTCCTCCAGTCTTTCACGGCTCTCGAACCGGACATCGGTTTTCTGGATGACCCCGTTTTTTTCGATGAAGATCTTGTCGGGACCATTGATCATGATCTCGGTGATTTCCCGATCGTGGATGAACGGTTCAATGACATCCAGCCTGCGCATCTGGTTGAATACCGCATCCACCACAGCCTTGATCTCCAGGGGGTTCAGCGATCGGGAACCGGCTTTTTCAAAGGTGATGGTCTCGATGAGCTCCATGAGTTCCCTGTCCAGATCCGGGCCGCTGTACTCCAGGGCCAGGTTGCGTCTTAAGGCGATCTCCTGCCTGATTTCCCTGATCAGTTCATGCATTTGCCGTTCATTCATGGCAACTCCCTTTATCCTCCTGGTCCAGCAAGGCGGCTATTGCCGAAAAGTCGTTTTCATGCGGAACCCAGTATGCAGCGCCTGGCTCCGCAGGATGCGGTTCCAGTCTGCACTTCGGAATATCCGGGAACTGCCCGCTGAAACCGTCCAACCGGCAGACATCTATCAGGAGCAGCCGAAGTTTTGCTTTCAGCCTGTCCAGATCGACCTCTCCCTTTTCAAGGGCCTGAAGAAATCTTTGCATTTTCACAGATGAGGCTGCCGTGTTCAGGGCAACCGTCCAAACACGGGCCGCCCGTTCCATGAGCCCGGGGATCAGCACAAACATGCCCGTCTCCGTTGCCAGGACTATCTCTTCAAAATCGCCCTCCCTGTCGGTGGCGGATAACAGGTTGTCCATATCGGACCATTCGACGGTTTCCGGCGTTACCAGCCCGCATGGCGCGGCAAGGAAATGAACACCGCTTGCCAAATCCCTGGTCAGACAGGACTCAAGCCGCATGAACAGGTTATCCCTGTTGGATTTGAGGTAATATAGCATTTCATTGAGCCCCCTGGTGCCGGTGCCGTTGAAATAAAGCTGGGTTGTTTGTGCCTGTTCCAGAGAGATGTAAAGGGTTTTCCTGCCTCTGGAACCGAAAAGCCGGGCGACCGCCGGGGCGACCGGGTTTAAGGCATCGGCTCCGTCCAGGTAGACGACCAGTGTGATGTTCTGCCTGTGCTTTTCCCTGGCATGCATTCCCGGCATGCGATCCGCACAAAGGGTGAGGATATCCTTCGCCAGTTCCTCGGCCGGCCGGTACTTGTCAACACGCGGCACATCAAGGCTTATCGGCTCATGGGAACCGTCGTCCAGAATCAGGATACCCGTCTGAGGAAGACAGGACAGGACCTGGCGTGCCAGATCAAGGGAGATGACTGCCATATCCGCCTGCCCGCCGCTTTCAGCCCACGCCTGAAAGCTTTCGGGATGGGTCAGTATCTCGATGGAAAACTGGTAGGGCATATGTTTGTGCAGCCATGCGGCAAGCTTTTCTATGTACAGCCTGTCTGTGTCTGCCAGGACAAGATGTACGGACATACCCGGTCTCTCCTATATTCTTTTTGTAATTCTAAATTATGGTATTCAGATATTATATTACTATATGATAAAAGTTATGTCTATACTGAATTATCATAAATTTACATAATATTTAATTTTATTCTTTGCCCTGACAGAATCCGGACAGGTGGAGGAAGAATTTGTCGGGAGCCGGAACGAATTGAAAAAGCATGCAAAAAAGGCGGCTTTCCAGCCGCCTTTCGGTTCGCATGCCTGTTAATCCAGAAAATCCTTCAGTTTCTTGCTCCTGCTGGGATGGCGCAGTTTTCTTAAGGCCTTAGCCTCTATCTGGCGTATCCTCTCACGGGTAACATTGAACTCGCGACCCACTTCCTCAAGGGTGCGCGCCCGGCCGTCATCCAGTCCGAATCTTAAGCGCAGTACCTTTTCCTCCCTGGGTGTCAGGGTATCCAGAACATCGATGAGCTGTTCCTTCAGCAGGGTAAACGCAGCCGATTCGGCAGGCGCCGGCGCATCATCGTCCGGAATAAAGTCTCCCAGGTGGCTGTCCTCTTCCTCGCCGATGGGTGTTTCCAGGGAAACGGGCTCCTGTGAGATCTTCATGATCTCGCGCACCTTGTCCTCGGACATGCCCATTTCCTTGGCAATCTCCTCAGGGGTAGGATCGCGGCCCAGCTCCTGCAGGAGCTGCCTGGATACCCGTATCAGCTTGTTGATGGTTTCCACCATATGCACAGGAATGCGTATGGTTCTGGCCTGATCGGCGATGGCCCTGGTGATGGCCTGTCTGATCCACCAGGTGGCATAGGTGCTGAACTTGAAGCCTTTCCTGTAGTCAAACTTCTCGACAGCCTTGATCAGGCCCAGGTTGCCCTCCTGGATCAGGTCGAGGAACAGCATGCCGCGCCCTACATACCGCTTGGCGATGCTCACCACCAGCCTCAGGTTGGCCTCCGCAAGGCGCTTCTTGGCTTCCTCGTCCCCCTGTTCCATGCGTTTGGCCAGTTCTATCTCTTCATCACCCTGCAGCAGGGGAACCTTGCCTATCTCTTTCAGGTACATCCGTACCGGGTCATCAATGCTGATGCCCTCCGGAACTGACAGATCATCCAAATCGGCATCTTCGAGACCGTCTGTGAACTGAAAATCCTCAAACTCCTCTTCTATGTTATCCGCAACGATCTCAATGCCCAATTTCTCCAGGGTCTCATAGACCTTTTCAATCTGTTCCGGAGATATGTCCACCTTCTCGAAAGCATCCTCGATCTCGCGGTAGGTGAGCATGCCCTTTTCCCGGCCCTCATCGGTCAATTCCTTCAGGATGGCCTTCAGATCCTTTATCCCTTCCTTGGTCATGTCCTCAGGTTTTGTTTTGCCTCCCCCGGATTGTGTGGCCTTGCTTTCGTTGGACGTTTGCTCCTTTTTGCCGGAAGCCTGCTTTTGGTTAACGGCCAGCTCGGCTTCCTTTTCCGCTTCATTCTTTATTTTTGACGTATTCTTTTTCTTACTGTCAGCCATTCAGGTAACACACCCCTCGTCAGTTAAATGGTATCTAGAGCTTCTTCTTCAGTTCGGCTATTTTTTCAGCGCGTATGCTGAACTCCAGCCCCAATTGCTGTCTGATTTCGCCGTCCTGTTCGTTTTTGATCCTCTCTATGGTTTGCTTCTGCAGATCTTCCAGCTTCAAGATCTCAAGCTTGTACAGGATCTGCCGGATTGCTTTTTCCGGTTCTTTAACCTCGCCCTTTGTTTCGGACAGCCGCACGAGATAGCCGGCGCTGCCCGGATCCAAATCGTTCAGGAGTTCAGCCAGAACACAGCTTTTGTTTTCTTCCAGTTTCCTGTACAATTTCCTGGCAATCTCCCCGGCCTGCCTGTCCCTGAATGATTCCAGATCATAGTTCTGGGAAATCAAATTAAAAAACCGGTTTTCATGGCACAGCAGCACAAGAAGCATGTGCTCCAGTTCGGAGTAGCGTGCGTCGAAACCTTCCCTGTTCTGTATTGCCGGCAACTTGTCCCTTCCATCCCTGACGGACCTGGAATAATCTCCTGATCTGCTCTTACGGCTTGCTCTCCTGTTTATCTCTTCCAGCAGGGATTCATATGAGATTCCATATTCCTGCGCATAATTTTTCGCGTAGAGTTCACGCTCAATAGGGTTATCATGCTCTGCCAGCGTATCTGCAATGCCGTTAAGCAGTTTTAGTTTATCTTCTAGGGTATCCAAATTATGCATATTTCTCTGTACCCTGATTTTATAGTCCAGCAGGGATATTGCCCTGTCTATAAGGTTTTTAAACTTATCGGGGCCATGAATTCTGATATACTCGTCCGGATCCTTCCCTTCGGGCAGGATCAGCACCTTGACATTGCAGCCTGTCTCTTCCAGGATATCCAGTCCGCGCATGGTGGCTGCCTGTCCGGCTGAATCCGAGTCGTAGGCGATGATGACCTCTTCAGAGTATTTTTTCAGAATCCAGGCCTGCATGCGGGTCAGCGCTGTGCCCAGGGATGCCACCGCAAAGTCTATGCCCGCCTGGTGCAGTGAGATCACATCCATGTAGCCCTCTACGATGAGTAGCCTTTTGGACGGACTCATTCTTGCATAATTGAGACCGTAGAGCTCGCGGCTTTTATTATACACGGGCGTATCGGGCGAGTTCATGTACTTGGGCATCGACCCGTCCAGGACACGTCCGCCGAAGCCGACAATATTCCCGCGGATATCGAAGATGGGAAACATGATCCTGTCCCTGAAACGGTCAACCAGTTCCCCGCTTTTTGCCCGGATGGAGAGCCCGGACTTGATCAGCAAATCCGCCGGAAAATGTTGCTTCAGCAATTCCCTGGTCAGCCCATCCCATTCTGCGGGAGCATATCCGAGGCCGAACTGCTTGATGGTCTTGGCCAGCAGACCTCTTTTTTTGAGGTAATTCTGGGCTTTCAGACCATCCTTCCCGGCCAGGGACCTGAAATAGAACCTGGCAGCCTGCCGGTTAATCTCAAGGATTACCTTGCGCTGCTCAGCCTTCTCCCGTTCTTGCGGATCCTCAGTTTCGGGCAGGGCAATCCCGGCTCTGTCGGCCAGAAACTTCAAGGCCTCAACGAACTCCAGGTTTTCAATGTTCATAATGAAATGGATGACGCTGCCACCCTTATTGCATCCGAAGCAGTAAAAGAACTGCTTGTTGGGCTCCACGCTGAAGGACGGTGTTTTCTCGTTGTGGAACGGACACAGTCCCCAGTAGCTTCTGCCCTTTTTTTCAAGCTTCACATAACCGGAAACCACTTCCACAATATCATTGCGAAGCCTGACTTCCTCGATAATCTGCTCAGGATATAACATACGAAAACCTCATAGCAATATTATTCGACATATTGCCCAAATTTCCTTCTCTGAGGTGAAAAAATAAACAGCATGGCAGTTCTTCCCTATTCAAGCCATGAAACGGGAACAAAGATTTCATTGAATTTTCTGACCGCATAGCGATCGGTCATGCCCGCCACATAATCGGTCACGCATTGTTCCAGGCCTACGTCATGGATGCTGTTACGAAAATCGTCAGGCAGATAATCCGGATGTTCCATCAGCCAGATAAAAAGTTCCCGAAGCATGCGTTCCGCCTTGGTTTCCTCTTTTTTGGCCGCTGAACCGATATAGACTTTTTGGAACATGAAATCGCGAAGCAGGTTGGTGGCCTCCTGGAATTCCCTGCTCATCCGGATGCCCTGACCGTCCCCGCTGTTTTCTATGATGTTGACAATCATGTTATTGATACGCTGCGATGAACTCCTCCCCAATATGGCCGCGGCTTCCTTCGGGATATCTTCCTCCCTCAGGATGCCACCGCGGATGGCATCTTCAATATCATGGTTGATATAGGCTATCTTATCCGCATAACGGATGATCTGCCCCTCCAGTGTGGCGGGCAGCCTGTTTCCCGTGTGGCATTGTATACCGTCCAGGACTTCCCATGTCAGGTTCAGGCCTTTTCTGTCCTTTTCCAGGAAGGACACCACCCGGACGCTTTGCTCATTATGCTTGAACCCTTTTGAGACCATCCTGTCCAGAACGCGTTCGCCTGCATGGCCAAAGGGCGTATGGCCCAAATCGTGGCCGAGGGCAATGGCTTCGGTCAAATCCTCGTTGAGCCTTAAGCCCCTGGCAATGGTGCGCGCTATCTGGGACACCTCCAGCGTATGGGTCAGCCGTGTCCTGTAATGATCGCCCTCAGGGGATATGAAGACCTGGGTTTTATGCTTGAGCCGCCTGAAAGCCTTGGAATAAATAATGCGATCCCGATCCCGCTGGAAATCGGTTCTGACATCGCATTTTTCTTCAGGTCTCTCCCTTCCCCGGCTGTTCCTGCTGAGCGTGGCATACGGGCTTAAGTTTTTTTCCTCCAGTTCCTCAAGATAGGTGCGCACTGACATGAGAATCCTCCCTCAACACCTCCACGGTGATATATCCGGATGTACACATACTATATATACCCAACCGGACAGGAATTCCATGTCTTTTCTGCCAACTGTTCTTGAGCCGCTCCTCGTTACAAACCGATTCAGGACGTTTTCAGACCCGCCCGCAGGGACGGGCGATAAAAAAAAGGCGGTTCTGCCGCCTGAATTTATACATCAAAGTATCATTTACATATCCTTAAGGCAGTCGTGGCAGACGATTTTACCCTTGAAGTTGATGACATTTTCCTTTGCCTGATCGCAGAAAACACATCTCGGAACATATTTGTCCAGCACAACGTTTCCGTCATCATCCACATACATCTCTATATCGTCGCCCTCGTTAATGTTAAGTTCCTTGCGAAGTGACTTCGGAAGAACGATTCTGCCCAGCGAATCCAGTTTTCTAACATATCCAGTAGCCCTCATTCTAAAATCCTCCCAAACATTACTGAAAATCATCAATATCCAATTGAATTATATCATAAATTGTCATAAAGTGAATAGAAAAATTTAAAAAAACCCAGAGAATTTTCTAAAAATTTGGTAATCACCCCATTTTAAAGGATATTCCATAAAAGGATGGTCCTATCAGGGTTCCGTGCATTGACAGCCATCCATTTTTAACCTAGGATGATATCTATACAGATCTTATGCTGTAATCTGTTTACGCTTTAATCTTTCATAGCCGCTGCGGCTTCAGCCGTGAACAATGCCGACAAGCTTACCATTACAGCAGGCCCATTCAGGAGTAAAACCGGGCAAGTCCTGGTAGTGCTCCACAATCAGGATCCCATGACCGGTCCGGGTGTCTCCTATCAGGTCCTGGAAATCACAGGCGATGAAATTGTGGCTGAATTCTTCAATATCCCCTATGGGGAATACGCGGCCGTGGTGATCCATGATGAGAACCGGAACCAGAATCTGGACTTTGCCGGAAACCGTCCTTCGGAGGGAATCGGCACATCCGGCCGGAACAAACCTTTTGAAGGGCCCCCTGTTTTTGACGCGTGCAAGTTCCGGTATGGACCCGAACAGAACACGGTTTACATTCCCCTGTGCTATAGCGATATTCCGGCAATGTACTGATGCAGGCATTGCCGTGTGCCTTTTGGGCGTTTCCAACCGGGGAGCATCCGACCTCATAACCGGCAACAACCGGCCGCCTGGAAACCTCCCCGGTAAGCTTTTGCACTGCGGCGACAGCATCATGTCCTGCAAACCTCGACTGAAATATCACGCTTTTTAAAATTGGGTATTGAGATTTGCTGAAATATGTTTTATAATAATCACTGTCGCTCGTCGGGGTGTAGCTCAGGTGGATGAGAGTGCTTGCTTGGGGTGCAAGAGGTCGCTGGTTCAAGTCCAGTCACTCCGACCAGGGAAAATCGCTAGAATAAACGGTTCTAGCGATTTTCTTTTTTCTTTGTTGATGGTAATTTGGCAGTAAAATCTTTTTGCCTGTTTCTTCGTAATTGTTGTCAACGTTTTCCGAATTGAAAACAGACTCAGTTTGTATGCCTGCCGGCGCAAAAAAGTCGGTCCGTAAATCAACTGCCGGGCCGGCTTTTTCAATTACTGTTATTCGTGCAGATGACCTGTCCTGTATCATTCTGGACGTCATCTTTCACGGCTCAATCACATGCATTTTCCATATTCCCATTCCCGTCATCAGGCTCCGGGCCGTCATCAGCCGCGCAGGCTTCATATTGCCCGAAGGCTACCTCTTCCCCATCCAAATCGTCTTCTCTCCACTCCCTGGTATCCAAATGGGAACCTTCTCCCACCGGAAGGCTCTCAAGATGTTCAGGCTGGACCTTTAAATCATCAATATCATCTATATCCGGAACGACCCGCTCGCCGTTGAGGATTTGGATGATCTCATCCCTGGTCAGAAGCTTTTTATAGCCAAGGCTTTTCCACACACTCAGCATGGCCCGGTATTGGCCCATCATGACCTTGTAGCTGTCATGGTTGGGGATCCGTTTTCTCTGATGGAATTCCTTATACCTTTTCAGGCTGTACATGACAAATTCCGCGTAATTGAGTTCCCGCTCCTCTTCCTTGGCGTCAAATCCGGGGAACCTGACATCCTTTTTGCTGATGCCTTTTTTATCCCTCAGCTTTTTATAGGAATGCCACAGGCATCGGTACATTTCCAGGATATCGATGATCTCCTGGCACTGTTCCTGGCTCATCCCATCGTCGAGCCAGCTGATCATTTCGTCATAATGCAGGGAATACCCATTTTCGAGCATTTTGATGCGGACATTGTAACTTGAGGCTCCGTCCGGGTTCAGGATGGAGAGTATCCTGTACTGGTTTATCAGCATCAGCCTTTCCTTTTTGCTCAGCTCCATAGCAATACCTCCGCAACCAACCATATATTTCATTATACCATTTTTAAGCAACCGAAAATAATCTATTGCCTGGTTGTCAAATAAAACCATCCGGTTTTTTTCCCATTTTGCGCCGGATTGAATAATCTTCGTCGTTTTATAAAGACTAAATAGCGATTATTCCATAAAGAAAGGAGCATGCCATATGTCACAACAGATCAATGAATTGGAACTGCAAAATCTGCGGCATATGATCGGGGCTCATGATACCTGCATCAAAAAGCTGGAAACCTATGCGCAGCAATGCCAGGATCCCCAACTCAAACAGATGCTTCAGGCCGATGCCAACGACGCAAAGGCCAACAAACAGAAGCTCATGTCATTCTTGCAGTAAGGAGATGATGCTTTATGATGACTGAAAAGGATATGGTCAATGATTACCTGAGCTCCCTGAAAAGCAGCCTGACCGGTTATGCCAATGTCATATCGGAATGCAGCAACCCGGAATTGAGAAGGACATTCCAGCAAATGCGTGACGCTGACGAGCAGCGTCAGCAGAGACTGGCCCAGTACGCCATCCAGAAAGGCTATTACCAGCCTGCCGCACCGGCCCAGCCGAACCAGATACAGCAGGTATACTCCCAGCTGCAGGGCGGCCAGCAACAGCAGCAGGGTATGCAGAACAACCAGGGCATGCGGATGTGATGGCCCAAGGTTTATCGTTTACTTTCATACAGGAGGCAGGGTTTTCGCCCTGCCTCTCGTCATGCACCCCTGCCCAAAGCCATCCATCATCCGCAGCAGCCTGTCATGAACCTTACCCCTGCGTTTTCCCCGTCCCCTTCCCGGGTTTGATGAAGAACAGGGCCGCCAGTGCCGAAACAACAGCGGTACCGGCCAATACAACAAAAGCAAGGATCAGGTTCCACCCAAGCAAGAGGGAAATGGCCGGTGGGCCAAGGGCAACCCCCACAAGCCTTGCCCCGCTGAAAATGGAACTGATGGTGCCCCGTTGTTCCTTCCGGATCCCCTCCGTGATAAGGGAATCCAGGCAGGGCAGCGCGCATCCGATGCCGGTACTGGCCACCGAAAATATGGCCATGATAAGGACCAGGTTCTCCACAAAACCGACCCAGGCGACCAAAACAGCGGTCAGAAGGCTTCCGGCGAAGGCAACCCATTTCATGAGAATCTTATTGGAGCCGATTTTGATGCCTGTCACAAAGGACGCCACGCTCAGAAAAAGCAGAGGAATGGCCATGAGCAGGCCTTTCAGGATCCCGTCGAAATGGTACTTGTCTTCAAGGACCGAAGACAGGTAGAACAGATCGCCGAAATGGACAAACATGCAGATGAATCCCATCACAAAAACAGGGTACAGCCATCTTCCCTTTTCCCTGAAGATCTTCCCCAGCTCCCGCATAAAGTCCCGGAACCTCTGCTTTTGAACCTCGTCTTCCCCTTTTTTGACCCTGACCCAGATGATGATCAGGAAAACGGCGATTCCTGACAGCACGGGAATGGCAAGGAAAGGCGCAAACCAGGCCAAAAGCCCCAGGGCAGCGCCCAGAATCGGGCTCAGCACCTTTCCGATGGTGTTGGCGGTTTCAATGATGCCAAGCCCTTTGCTGACATCGGCTTCATCCCGGAACATGTCCCCCACGCAGGGGATGACCACGGGGAAAGCGCCACTGGCACCAATCCCCTGCAGGATTCTTCCCGCCAGTATCCAGCCATAGGGGTTCTGGAACCATAGGGCCGACAGACCGGACAGAAGGCCTCCGGCTCCGGTGATGATCAGGCTTGGCACCATGACCTTTTTGCGCCCGAACTTGTCGGAAAGGAATCCCGCCACGGGAATCAGCACAATCGATGCGATGGAGTAAACCGTAATGATCATGCTGGACTTAAGGTCATTGATCCTGAGGGACTTTTCAATCTGGGGCAGGACGGGAACCAGCATGGAATTTGCCAGGGTCATAACCAGCGGGATAAAAGCAAGGGCTGCCAGGTCTCGTTTTTTTCCGGATTCCATATTCATCCTCCTCAAAATAGGCTCCTGTTTATTGTCCCTTTTTTTAAGGCATTCCATTACCGGCCCTGCCATTTTTTATTGATTTACAAGAACATATGTTCGGGTATAAAATAGAAAACGGGGTGACCGGTATGGAAAAAACCATCATGCATATTGATGTCAATTCAGCCTATTTAAGCTGGGAAGCGGCCTACCGCCTGCAACACGGGGAATCTCTGGACCTCCGGGAAATTCCCAGCGTGATCGGCGGCGATGAAGCAAGCAGGCATGGGATTGTGCTGGCCAAGTCCATCCCCGCCAAAAAATACGGCATCCAGACCGGCGAGACCCTTTTCTCCGCCCGGCAGAAATGCCCCGGTCTGGTGGTTGTCCCGGTGAACTACCCGCTCTACATGATGTGCCACCATGCTTTAATAAATCTTCTTAAGGAATTCTCCCCCCTGGTGCAGGTGTACAGCATCGATGAAGCCTTTCTGGATTATACGGGGATGGAGGCCGTCTGGGGCGATCCGGTGGAAGCGGCCCACAGGCTCAAGGACCGGATCAAGAACGAACTGGGCTTTACGGTCAATGTGGGAGTCTCCTACAACAAGCTGCTGGCCAAGATGGCCAGCGAACTGGAAAAGCCCGACAAGGTCCACACCATCCTGTCCAGGGAAGAAATGGTTCGCAAACTGTGGCCCCTGCCCGTCAGGGAACTGTTCATGGTGGGACGGGCAACGGCTCCCAGGCTGTACCGGCTCAACATCTTCACCATTGGCCAGCTGGCCCGGGCTGATCCGGAATTGCTCAGGCTTCACCTCAAAAGTTGGGGTCCCTTCATCCGCGATCTGGCCAACGGCATTGAGAACAGCCCGGTTTCCCCCGACGCCAGGCCGCCCATCAAGGGAATCGGCAACAGCACCACCATTCCCTTTGACGTGGATGATTTCGAGGATGCCCGGAAGGTGCTGCTTTCCCTCTGCGAAATGGTGGGCATGCGGCTGCGGCAGGCAGGGTTCTGCGCGCGCCTGGTATCGGTTTATTTAAGACAGGCCGATCTCACGGGCCAGTCCCACCAGAGGAAGTTTGCGGCTGCCACCGATCAGACCATGAAGATCTTTGAATATGCCCTTCAGCTCATGAAGGAGATATGGCCGGAAAGGCCCCTCAGGGGAATGGGTGTGCGGGTCGGCGAACTGGTCCCCAACGATCGCCTCCAACTGTCGTTCCTCGATCCCTACAACGGGAAGAAGAAGCGCCTCGATGAAACCCTGGACAGCCTGAGGATGCGTTTCGGCCCCAACGCGGTGATGCGGTCCTGCTTTGTTCAGTCCGGGCTGGCGCCTGTCACCGGCGGGGTGATTGAAAACTTCCAGATGATGTCGTCCATTCTCTGAGCCGGCCTTACCGGCAGCATACATGGGATTCCCGAGGCTGCGCAGCCGGCTGCGGTCGGCTGCAAGGATTTCCCGACATATTTCCCACGGTAAAGACGGGAAAGGCCAGGTCCCCTTTGGGGGAAACCTGGCCGTTTTGCGTTCAAAATAGCCCGTTTTTATTTATTCATACAGCCCGGCGGACAGATAGCGCTCTCCCGTGTCAGGCAGGATCACCACGATGTTCTTGCCCTTGTTTTCAGGTCTTTTCGCAATCTGCGCGGCGGCAAAGGCGGCGGCTCCGGATGAAATTCCCACCAGAAGCCCTTCGGTTTTTGCCAGCATTCTGGACGTTTCATAGGCCTCCTCATTCTTCACCTGGAACACCTCATCGAAGATGCCGGTGTTCAGCACCTTGGGCACGAATCCTGCCCCGATGCCCTGGATCTTGTGGGCTCCCCGCTTGCCCCCGGACAATACGGGTGAGTCGGCGGGCTCCACGGCAACAACCTTTACATCCTTGTTCCTGCTTTTCAGGATCTCCCCGACGCCTGTCAGGGTTCCGCCGGTTCCTACGCCGGCCACAAACACATCGACCTTTCCTTCGGTATCCCGCCATATCTCCTCGGCGGTGGTTTTTCGATGGATCTCCGGGTTTGCCGGATTTTCAAACTGCTGCGGAATAAAGGCATTGGGAATCTGGGCAGCCAGTTCCTGTGCCTTCCGGATGGCGCCGCTCATGCCTTCCTGGGCCGGGGTCAGCACCAGTTCCGCTCCCAGGGCCTTCATCAGGTTCCTTCTTTCTATGCTGAAGTTGTCAGGAAGGGTGATGATCAGGCGATACCCTTTGGCCGCGGCAACAAACGCCAGGGCAATCCCGGTATTGCCGCTGGTGGGTTCTATGATGACCGTATCCTTGTTGATCAGGCCTTTTTCCTCGGCATCGCGGATCATGGCGTAGCCGATGCGATCCTTCACGCTCCCGGCGGGGTTGAAATACTCCAGCTTGGCGATAAGCCTTGCCTCCACCCCTTCAGCCCGGCTGAAGTTCACCAGCTCAAGCATGGGCGTGTTACCAATGAGTTCCGTCAGATTCTTCGCTATTCCTGCCATAATGTTTCACCTCATGCCAATTATACACCATTGATACCGGCTGCGCCCATCACCGGTTGAGTTCGAACCGCCTGATGATGCCTCCGCCCACGACCACATCACCGTCGTAGAAAACCACCGACTGTCCCGGCGAGACAAAGGGCTGCGGCTCCACGTACTCAACCATGACCTGGTCGTTCTCCAGGGGATGGAGAATGGCTTCCGCTTCCTTCTGGGAATAGCGGGTCTTTGCCCAAACCCTCAGGTTCCCTTCGGGCCTTTCGAGGGCGATATAATTGATCTGGTCGGCGTAAAAACGCTTCACCAGGGTTTTTTCCTTTGGGCCCAGAACGATTTCATTGCGCTCAACGTTCTTGTCGATCACGTAGAGCCGGGAATTGGCCGATATGCCAAGCCCCTTCCTCTGACCAATCGTATATTCAAAAATGCCCTTGCTCCTGCCCAAAACCTTTCCCGTTTCGTCCACGAAGACCCCGTCGGGGATCTCCTTCCTGGTGTAATCCCTGATGAAATCCGAATAGTGGCCGCTGCGCACAAAGCAGATATCCTGGCTGTCAGGCTTGGAAGAGTTGACAAACCCCTTTTCCCGGGCAATCTCCCTCACCTGTTTCTTGGTATACTTCCCGAGGGGAAGAAGCAGCCTGGACAGTTGGTCCTGCCTGAGCATGTAAAGCACGTAGCTCTGATCCTTGGTATGATCCACACCCTTCTTCAAAAGGTATCTGCCCGTGCCTTCATCCTTCTCAACCCTGGCATAGTGCCCGGTGGCAATATAGTCCATTTCAAGCTGCAAGGCCTTGGCCAGCATGGCCTCAAACTTGATGTGCTGGTTGCACGCGATACAGGGATTGGGCGTTTCCCCATTCAGATAGGAATCCACGAAGTATTGGACCACCTTTTCTTCAAATAGGCTTTTCATATTGAGCACATAAAAGGGGATTCCCATCCTGAAGGCGGTGGCCCTTGCATCCTCCACGTCCTCCAGGGAACAGCAGGTCCGCGCGCTGACCTCCGCGTCGGCCGGTGCATCCCATAGCTTCAGGGTCGCACCGTAAACCTCATATCCCTCATCTTTCAAAATGGCGGCGGCGGTGCTGCTGTCAACCCCGCCGCTCATGCCAACCAGAACTTTTCCTTTCGACATTTACGTCTTCCTTTCAATGCATCACCCGGCTGCCTTCTCCAGCGCTTGCGCCAAATCCTCTATCAGATCGTCCGGATCCTCGATACCGATGGAGAGCCGGATCATGTCCGGAGTGACGCCTGCCGCCAGCTGATCCTCAGGCGACAGTTGGGCATGGGTCGTGCTGGCCGGATGGATGACCAGCGACTTGGCGTCCGCCACATTGGCAAGCAGCGAGAAAAGCTCCAGGCTTTCTATAAAACGTTTTCCTGCTTCTACGCCGCCCTTGATCCCAAAGGTAAAGATGGAACCGGCACCCTTGGGGAAGTATTTCTGAGCCAGGTCGTAATACTTGTTGCCGGGAAGGTTCGGATAGTTGACCCAGCTGACCTGCGGATGCTGGCTCAGAAATTCCACCACCTTTTTGGTGTTGGAAAGATGCCGCTCAACCCTGAGGGACAGGGTTTCAAGCCCCTGGAGCAGCAAGAAGGCGTTGAAGGGGCTTATGCAGGCTCCCGTATCTCTCAAAAGCTGTACCCTGGCTTTAATGATAAAAGCGGCCGGACCAAAAGCTTCCTTATACCTGAGGCCGTGATAGCTGGGATCCGGTTCGGTGAATCCGGGGAACTTCCCGCTTCCCGCCCAGTCAAATCGGCCCGAATCCACAATGACGCCGCCGATGGAGGTGCCATGCCCGCCAATGAACTTGGTGGCCGAATGGACCACAATGTCGGCGCCATATTCAAACGGCCTGATAAGATACGGTGTTCCAAAAGTATTGTCCACAATCAGCGGAATCTTATGCTCATGGGCAATGGCCGCAACCTTCTCAATATCGATAAGGTTGATGCCCGGATTTCCGATGGTCTCTATGTACAGCGCTTTCGTGCGGTCGGTGATGGCTTTCCTGAAGTTCTCGGGATCATCGGGGTCGACAAATACCGTTTTGATGCCGAGTTTCGGAAGCGTAACCGAGAATAGGTTGTAGGTGCCGCCATACAGCGTGCTTGCGGAAACCAGTTCATCCCCGCTTCCCATGATATTGAGGATGGCATAGGTGATGGCCGCAGACCCTGATGATGTGGCCAGGGCACCCACACCGCCTTCCAGGGCAGCCATGCGCTGTTCGAAAACATCGGTGGTTGGGTTCATGATGCGTGTGTATATGTTGCCAAACTCCTTCAGAGCAAAGAGGTTCGCCGCGTGCTCCGTACCGTTGAAAACATAGGATGTGGTCTGGTAGATGGGGACAGCTCTCGAACCGGTCGTTGGATCCGGTTGCTGGCCGGCGTGAACCTGAAGCGTGTCAAACCTGTAATTTTTCTTGCTCATATCGGTTCTCCTCCTTCATTCCTTGTCTAATCTCAGCTTATCCGTTCTCCCCCAAGGCGCCATATACGAATGAACCCCATCCTCCCGGAGGACAGGTTCAAAACAGACCGGAAGCAATGTTTTCCGGAATGGATATCCGGCATCCACCCCTTCCTGGTCGGTGTTTCCGCAAGGCTACCCCCACGGAATTTAAACATATAATTCATATATGTTTTTATATAATTTACACCTCAGCCAGCACTTTGTCAACATCCATTTATAAGGCTGCCGTCCCTGTTTCGGAATAGCCGATCAGATCCTTCACAACCTCTCCGGCAATGATCAGGCCGACCACCGAGGGCACAAAGGAGATGCTTCCCGGGATCTGCCGCTTGCGGCTCTCTTCCTCGCTTTTCATGGGTTTAAGAGGCGGCTCGGTGGAATAAACCACCTTCAGGGAATCGATCCCCCTGTTCCTCAGTTCCCTGCGCATGACCTTGGCCAACGGATCCACCGATGTCTTGTAGATATCGGAAACCCTGAAACGGGTGGGATCCATTTTATTGCCGGCACCCATGGAACTGATGATGGGGATACTCCTCTTCCTGGCCTGAACTACCAGATCGATCTTGGCTGATACCGTATCTACCGCATCCACGATATAATCGTAGTCATCCTGGATCAAATCGTCGGAAGCGCCCGGCAAATAAAAAGCCTGGTGGATGGTGACCTCGGCCTGCGGGTTGATCTCAAGGATGCGCTCTTTCATCACTTCCACCTTGGGCCTTCCCAGGGTTTTTTGAGTGGCCAAAAGCTGGCGGTTGAGGTTGGTCAGACAGACCACATCGTTGTCCACCAGCACGAGTTTTCCAACACCCGCCCGGGTTAAAGCTTCAACCGCAAAAGATCCCACGCCTCCAACGCCGAAAACGGCCACTTTGCTGTGTTGGAGTTTTTCCAGGGCTTCCCTGCCAATCAAAAGTTCGGTGCGCGAAAATTCATGAAGCATTCACAAGACTCCTCAGTATATTTGCAGAAAGTATTATTTGAGTTCTCCCAGATTGTAGGGGGTCTCCTGGTAGACGTAATAGTTCAACCAGTTACAGAACAGCAGGTTGGCATGGCCCCTCCACTTCACGATGGGTTGCCTGTTGGGATCATCGTCGGGGAAATAGTTCTTTGGAATATGGATCTTCAATCCCTTTGCCACATCCCGATCATATTCCGATTTCAGTGTAAGCGGATCATACTCGGAATGCCCGGTAACGAATATCTGCCTGTCATCCCGGGACCTGATGATGTATAGGCCTGCTTCGTCAGATTCCGCCAGGATTTCCAGTTCCGGAACCTTTGCCACATCCTCCTTGCGCACCTCGGAATGCCTTGAGTGAGGAGCGTAGAACACATCGTCAAAGCCCCTCAAAAGCTTGACGTTTTTCACGCAGCACCGGTGCTCAAAGACCCCGAAGAGCTTTTCCTTCAGCGGATACTTGGGGATGTTGTAAAAATGGTAGAGCCCGGCCATGGCAGCCCAACAGATATACATGGTGCAATAGACGCGATGGCGGCTCCAGTCCATAACCGCTTTGAGCTCTTCCCAATAGTCCACTTCCTCGAAATCCATATGCTCCACAGGGGCTCCGGTGATGATCAGGCCGTCAAAGGCTTCGTCCTTGACCTCTTCAAATGTCTTGTAGAAAGTCCTCAAATGCTCCTCGGGCGTATTTTTGGAGGTATATGTCCCGGGATGCAGAAGAACGATGTCAACCTGGAGCGGTGAATTCCCCACCAGCCGAAGCAACTGGGTTTCGGTCACGATCTTGGTTGGCATGATATTAAATATGGCAATTCTCAGCGGACGGATGTCCTGGTGAATCGCCCTTTCCTCGGTCATCACAAAGATATTCTCGTTGCTCAGGATCTCATATGCCGGCAGGTTATCTGGTATGTTGATAGGCACGACATTCACAACTCCTTATGGTTTCAGGTTTTCCCTGCAGATGGGCTGCGGTTAAATCTGATAATTTTACTGTGAATTAAGTTATGATTTAGATAAGATTATACCATGCTGTATTTCTTATTGCCAAGTGGCATTCACATATCCTGGATGCGGTCAGAGCGCTGTGCCGCCATGACCTTTACATACCAGACTCCAGCATCTTACCTCTTGCATCCGGCGTGAGCTGTTATTGCGCGCGCAGCGTCAGCGGAGCAAGGCAATCTCAATCAAGCTCAATATAAGCGTTTGGATGTCAGACGGTTATTATTGAAAGGGTATGAACTCCCTCTCCGCCTTGCGCCACTGGCGGTACAGGATGTAGAGACCGACAGCCCCTATGGCAGCGAGGCCAAGCATATCGGCATTGGGCGAAGGAATGAAGTCGTTGATGACCTGCGGCAGGCCGTTCCAAAGGCCGTGGAGGATCGAGACCGTCAGATAGGCAGAAATAACCCGACGATTGATATAGAACCTTCCGGATACGCTTTCATTCAGCAGCACTCCTGAAAAAATGGCCGTCCAGGTTCCATGGCCCACTGGTGCGGTAATCCCGCGCAACAGCGTGATCAGCACGGTATAGGACAGGCTGCCGCCGGTCTGCAGGAAAGCGGCAAAGGTGTAACCCGTGCTTTCAAAGGCGGCAAACCCCATCCCCGCTGCGGCGCCCAGTATGATGCCATCCTTGTAGGAGTTGTAGCGCCTGCGCCTTGCGATCATGACAACGCCTATGATCTTGGCCAATTCCTCGATGAAGCCCACCAGGAAGGATGAACTGAAGGTCAGTTCGCTGATAAAGAACGGCTCAATCATCGCAGCGGTAATAGTACCAAGGAGGCCTCCATACAGGAAGCATAAGGCCGTAGCTGCCATGCTGACGCTGAATATGCCACGACGCTCATAGAAAAACAGGACAAAGGCTACCGGGACCAGGAAGTTCCCGATGAACACCAGCGTCGGGACAAGATGTGTGTTTCCCGTATATTGCAGGATCTTGAGCGTCGCGATATACAGGAGCGTGCCTGTTGCCAGAAGCCGCAGCCAGGCATCCTGCCTTTTTCTTCTGGGGGTGTAATTGAAAAAACCGTTACCGTCCACAGAAGCCTCCTTATCCGCATCCGCTATTTGGCCCGGTTTCCAGCCCATAGACCGGGTTTGCAAACATTGGCCGACATACGGGCTCTGATCATAGCATGGTCAGTTTGGCTGCTTTCATTCGATAAAACTGTTTTTCATGAAAATAATGACCTGCATGCAAAAAGGAGCCCCACGGGCTCCTTTGCATATCGACTTTTCATTTCATATGTATCTATGCTTTCTTGAGCGTCTTTTTATAAGCCTCATAGGCAAAAAATCCGTAAACCAGGATGCCAAAGAGCGCGCTCCAGTCCATTAAGAAACCATATTCAAAGAAAAATCCCTGGAAAAGATTGATAAGGCATATGATGACGCGAACACCAAAACCTATCATCAAGGCTTGAAAATTCTTATTGGCCACGCAAAGCACAACACTGACCATGAAAGCATAGAAAAGCAAAGAAACAACAAGATTGCCAAGGTAGGTAAAAGCATTGATAAAGAAAAAACCTACCGTTACATACAGGATGATATGACCAAATCCCAGCAATACCGGAAAGACCGGCTTGGTCTCCAAATACTTTCTGAGCTCTGTACAAACATTTTCAAACACAGCAATTCCCTCCTGAATGTTTTGTGTCTGTATCATTATACATGATATTTCCGGTATTATCCATATTCAGAACAATAATTCAGGCCTATTGTGAATTATGACGGGCTGCGGCTTCCTATACCGGCGCAATTCGTGTCAAATGTCGTCTATTATAAATGAAGAATTGTAATATAATAAGTCATGCAACCGATTGCTTGGGAGGTTCGCATGAACGGAAAAAACTATGCTATCAAGCGTATTATCCTGAGATTTGCCTGGCTTGCCCTGATTCCGCTCAGCATCCTTATCAGGTGGCTTGCCGGTCAGAATCCTTCTACGGTAGAAAGCCTCTATTCCCAGAGCATTTACCCGATCGTCATGCAACCTGTCAGCAACCTGACAGGCATCATTCCCCTGTCGTTCTGGGAGCTTTCCTTAATCGCATTGGTGATCCTCGTTCCGGTGATCCTTGTCCGGACGGTCATCCGGTGCATTAAGACCAGGAGTTTCCTTCCCGGATTACGCCTCCTGGCTTTCGCCGCCATGCTCTTTTCCATCTGGTTCTTTCTCTCCACCGTCCTGTGGAACCTGAATTATGAAAGAAAACCGTTCGCTGAGCTGGCAGGGCTTGACGTGAGACCCTCCAGCGTTGATGAACTGGCGGAACTCTGCCAATGGCTCATTGAGAATACCAACAAGCTCAGGGAAGAAGTCGAGGAAGACGAAAACGGAATCATGAAACTGCCGGGAGGCTTTGAATGGGTTCGCACCAGGGCCCAGCTCGGCTATGATGTCGCAGCCAGGGAATACCCCTTTTTGCAGGGCAAATACGGAAAACCCAAGCGGGTCCTGTTTTCACGGGTGATGTCCCATACCAACATCATTGGCCTGTACTGCGTGCTCACAGGCGAAGCGAACATTGACACGGATATCCCCGAAATGGAAATCCCGTCCACCGTTATGCACGAAATGGCCCATCAGCACGGTTTTGCCCGCGAGGATGAAGCCAACTACATCTCCTGGCTGGTCTGCATGTCCCATCCGGATCCCGCTTTCCGATATTCGGGTTCGGTGCTGGCCCTTCAGTATGCCATGAATGCGCTTTATTCCGTCGATCCGGACAAGTATTTTGAACTGGCAAAGACCTACAGCACCGATGTCTATAACGATTTCCGGAACCAGCAGACCTATTGGAAGCAGTTCCAGGGTACGGCCAAAAAGATCGCCAACCAGATGAACGATACCTACCTGAAACTGAACGGACAAACCGACGGCGTTCAAAGCTACGGCAGGATGGTGGATCTGCTGCTGGCCGAGCGTCGGAAAATGCTGGCCAGCAAGTACCAGTATTAGTGCCATGGGTTCAGCCGGTCCTCACAGGCTCCGGATTTTCCAGCGGCATGCCGCAATGGGCACACGGACCGGCATAATCCTGGATGTTTCCGCATATCATGCATTGGTATTTTCCCGGACATATTTCACGGGAGTATTTTTCCCTGCACACATGTTCCTGAGGAATACTTCCCATCTCCCGACCGCAAAGGCGACATGCTGCCATAACCCAGACATCCCCGCATCAAATCAGCCTTTCCCGGTATCATTCTATTCCCGCCGGCCAGGTTTATGCCCCCGGCACGGGTTAATCCGCAAACTTCCCTCGGTGACATGAAAAAAGGCCATCCAACCGGGAGCAGTAGCAATCCGGTTGTCATGACCTCTTTACGTAATAGCATAAGGATATCCCGTATTCTTATTTGCCGCGTCATGTACCGGCCATGATGCGGCGGATTAAGCCTCTTCGTTCCTGGCAAGCTCCTTGATGGATGTCACAAGGGCTGCCATGTTCTGAATCTCGGAAGGGATGATGATCTTGGTGGCTTTGCCGTCCGCTGCCTTCTCGAAGGCCTCCAGGCTCCGGATGGCAATGACTTCCCTGGTGGCGCCAACATCCTTGATCATTTTCAGTCCCTGGGCTGTGGCGCTCTGGATATTCAGGATGGCCTGAGCTTCACCTTCGGCTTCCCTGATGGCCGCCTCCTTTTTGGCCTCAGCCCGCAGGATAGCCGCCTGCTTATCCGCCTCGGCTTCAAGGATCGCTGAAGCCTTCTTGCCTTCTGCCACCAGGATGGCCGCTGTCTTCTCGCCCTCGGCCTTGAGGATGGCCTCACGCCTTTCCCTTTCGGCGCGCATCTGTTTTTCCATGGCTGCCTGTATATCGGCCGGAGGAATGATGTTCTTCACTTCCACGCGGTTGATTTTGATCCCCCAGGGATCGGTGGCTTCATCCAGTATGGCGCGCATCTTACCGTTGATAATATCACGGGATGTAAGGGTCTGGTCCAGCTCCAGTTCGCCGATGATATTTCTGAGCGTGGTAGCCGTAAGGGTTTCAATAGCCAGAAGCGGACGTTCTACACCGTAGGTATAAAGCTTGGGGTCGGTGATCTGATAATAGACGACTGTATCGATCTGCATGGTGACGTTGTCCTTGGTGATCACCGGCTGGGGAGCGAAATCCAGCACCTTTTCCTTCAGGGAAACCCTGTTTGCCACTTTGTCAATGAGCGGCACCTTGATATGCAGGCCTACCGACCATGTGGTCAGATACGCGCCCAGCCGCTCGATGACATAGGCATGCGCCTGAGGGACCACCTTGATATTGCTGATTATCACCAAGAGGATCAAGGCGATCAGGATATAAATCACTATTTCCATTTGCAAAACCTCCGTTCAAGGGTTTTTATGCACAACGATCAGCTTAACGCCCTCAATGGAGTCGATGATGACCTCGGAGTCCTTGCGTATCGGCTCACCGTTCTTGCTGACAGCGGTCCAGATCTGGCCTTTCACCTTGACCTGCCCGGTTGAATGCGGAACGATATCCGTCACCACAAGCCCGGTTTCCCCGATTAGGCTTTCCACATTCGTCCTTTCCCTTCCCACCTTCAGGTACTTTAACGCGATAGGCCGGGTGAAGATGATGAGCAATGTGGAAGAAACAAGGAACACCGCAATCTGGACACCCAGGGGAAGGCCGAGCAGGGCCACGAAGAAGGCCAACAACGAGCCTGCTGCAAACCATATGGTGGTAAGGCTGACGGTGGCAGCCTCGATGATGGTCAGAACAATAATCAGGCCAAGCCAGACATAGATCGGAGTACCCTCCATGGCAAAACCTCCTGGCTTTATTGTTACATGATTATTTATAGGCAAATTCCTGGCCAATCATGAATGATTGCCGGGCTCGTCCTCCAATTTCTTGATGAAGCAACGCCTTCTCCTGTGGATGCGCGTTTCAAAATTGCGCCACATGGAGTGAACCGCATGGTTGGTTTCAAGCTCCGGGGATGCGATGCCGCGAACCACACCGTTCTTTATCGCCGTTTTGGTCAGTTCGCTGATCAGGACATAGGGAACGCCCTTTGAGCGAAGCTCCGGCCTGATGGCAATCAGATAGAGATCCAGCGTGTCGTTCTTTCGGATAGCCTGCAGGAAATGGATAAAGCCAAAGGGGAACAGCCTGCCTCTCGCTTTCTGCGCCGCCCTGGTCAGGGACGGGAACATGATGCCAAAGCCGGCCAGCTGATTCTGCTCATCCACGATCAGGCAGACATAATCGGTGTTCAGGAAGGAAAAGTATTGCTTGATATAGCATTCTATCTGCTTTTCGCTTAAGGGCACAGTACCATAAAGATGCTCATAGGCCACATTGATCATGTCAAAGACGCTCTTGGCATATGGCAGGACATCCTTGGGCTTTTTCAGCGGGACGACCCGGAGCCGGTATTTTTCCATAGCCCGCTTTGCCAGTTCCTCCACCTTCTTGACAACCTCGGGGCCCGGCATCTTCAGGTCAAATTCGATCCAATCCGCATCCTTGACATAGCCATGGGCTTCAAGATGCTTTACATAATAGGGATAGTTATAGATAGTGACAAAGGTTCCCATTTCATCGAAACCTTCCACCAGCATGCCTTCCTTATCCAGATCGGTAAAGCCCAGAGGCCCGTGAACAGCCTTGAGCCCCTTTTCCCTGGCCCAGTTTTCAACGGTATCAAACAGGGCCTTCGAGACTTCCAGGTCATCGATGAAATCCACCCAGCCGAACCGGGCATAGGGATTGCCCCATTTTTTGATATAGCTGTGGCTGACGATGCCTGCGATGCGGCCGGCAAGCTTGCCGTCCTTGTATGCGAGCCAATACTCGGCTTCGCTGTTCTCAAAAGCAGGGTTCTTATCTTTGCTCAGGGTGAATTTTTCGTCGGCAATCAGAGGAGGCACCCAATAGGGATTATCCTTGTAGAGCCCGAACGGGAACATGATGAAATCATGGAGCTGTTTCTTTGTCTCAACCTTTACGATCTGTACCAATTGCAAAACACCTCGAGTCTCAGCAGGAAAATAGGTATGTCAATATGGAATATAGCATCAGTATATCATCGGCGGCCAATCCTCGCAACATGGGGAAGATAGCCAGGCCGCCGTACGAATCCTACATATACCGTTCAGCCAGGCTGGCCAAAGGACTTCTTTCCACATGTTTCAGAGACACATGCCCCGAAAGGTTGAACGGCTTCATCTTTTCAACAGTATAGACCAGACCGTTGGATCGGGCATCCACCAGCACGTTGTCGATCTGGTTATCGGTGGGATCCCCGATGAAGACAAACTTGGAGCCGAATCCGGCCCGCGTCAGCATGAGCTTGGCCAGATGCGGGGTAAGCTCCTGGGCTTCATCCACGATGACAAAGGCGTTGCTCAAGGTTCTTCCCCGCATGTATGTAAAGGTCTTCGTTTCGATGATCCCCTTCTGCCTGTAGGTTTCAATGAAGTTGTCCACCGTAAAGTCAGGCTTGCCCGGCTGGTATTTGCCCGATTTAGGGGTTTCTTCCCTGGATGCGCGCCGGCTGTTCATCAGGTTTTCGATGGCGTCGTAGAAGCTTCCCATCCAGGGGCGCAGCTTTTCTTCCTCGGTTCCCGGCAGATAACCGATATCATTGCCGGCGGCAATGGTCGGCCTGACAAAAACAATCTTGTTGAATTCGCCCTGCTCGATCACCTTTTCCAGGGCTACAGCGGTAGCCAGAATGGTTTTCCCTGAACCGGCCCCTCCCGTGATGGTCACAAAAGGGATGCTTGAATCCATAAGCAATTCAAAAGCCATCTTCTGCTCCCTGTTGATGGGCGTCAGCCCCCAGGCGTTGTGCCTGAGATATTTGAGCGGAACCACAAGGGAACCGTCAAAGCGGGCAAGAACCTCATGGTTATCGTCCGTGGTGCTGGTGATATGCAGAAACTCGTTGGGATAAATCGTATCCTCCAGGCCGCATGCCTCTATGGGCAGCCCGCCCTTGAATATCTGGTTGATCTTGTCGGATGGAAGCGCTATCTGGCGATAGCCCGTGTAGACCTGCTCCGTGGTAATCTTATCATTGATATAGTCCTGTGCCTCGATACCGAAGGAATCAGCCTTGATGGCCATGTAAACATCCTTGGTGACCAGGATGGTGGGTATGTCCCTGTATTCCTGCTGGAGGTTCTTGGTCATGGCCAGGATGCGGGTGTCATTCCTGTGGATATCAATACCTTCAGGTATGCAGGACATATCCATATGATTCAGCTCTATCCTGAGCGTTCCCCCGTTTTCCAGCACAACCCCTTTTTCCAGGTTGCCCAACTGCCTGAGCTGGTTGAGTTCCCTTGCCGCCAGCCTGGCATGATAGCCAACCATGCCCTCCCGGTGCTTGAGATTGTCCAGTTCCTCTATGGCAACGATGGGAATGATCACGTTATTGTCTTCAAACTTGTAAAAACAGGTGGGATCATGAATGATCACATTGGTGTCGAGGATATAGTTCTTTACCATAATGCCATCTAACCTTTCTTTGGTCGATTGGGTCAGTTTCCTCCCGTCCGTGTATTTCCGGCCTGTAGTAAGGCGCTACCTGGAAACCGCACACCCACACCGCATCATCATATCTCTGATACAGGATATGTTTTCCGCGCCCATGGGTATACCGGACATGCCGCAGCCGGAAAGGCGCAGGATCAGGTCTCCTTCAGCATGGGCTTGTAGATGCACCGCTTATCAAGGGACCAGACCGGATCGGAAAAGCTTCCGGGATCAAGGTTCCTGGTGGCATTCTGATAATCGTAAACCCTGGCATCGATCATATCGATATGGTGCAAAAGCTCGGCCTCAAGGAAGGCAGGCTTTTTCGGGCTGCCGTATTCCGCCTCGTAATGGTGGCTGATAATCATATGTTTCAGGAGCAGGATAACCTCTTCCGACGCGCCGGTTTCCCTGCCGATCCTGTCGACCTCCTCAACCCCCATGACAATATGGCCGAGAAGTTGCCCTTCCTTGGTGTATTCGGCCATGCCCAGTTCATTGGCGGAAAGCTCGCCGATTTTGGACAGGTCGTGAATGATAACCCCCGCAAAGAGGAGATCGGTATTGATGCCGTCGTAAACGCGGCTTAAGGCCTCTGCACACTGGAGCATCCTCAGGATATGGTATAAAAGCCCGCTTCTCACCGAATGGTGCAGGGACTTTGCCGCAGGCCAGAATATCAGCTTATCTTCTTTCCTGTCCAGCATGGCCATGACGATATTGCGGATTTCGGGGGACCTGATTTTTGCCGTATAGGCATAAACCGCTTCCAGCATCTTCTCCGGCTGCCACGGAGCTGACTGGACAAATTCAGAAATGCGCTTTTGCTCTTCTTCCCCGGCGATTCGCATCATAGAGATGTTCAGTTGCGGCGCATCCCGCCACAGATCGACCCTGGCACTGACATGGAAAAGCTTGTTGGGGACCAGTGCATTAAACTGGTCCTCACCCGTATCCCACCATTTGGCGGGTATCTCGCCCGTACTGTCGGAAAGGACCAGGTCGATATAGGTTTTTTTATTGGAAGAGACTTTGAGCTCCGCGCTCCTTAATATGTAGAGGCCGCTGATGGTTTCTCCCGCTTTTAAGTCCGAAATCCTGGTTCCTTCAAATTTCATAGCCTTCCTCCATGCATCTTCGCCGGATTAGATATCCCATATCGCCACCACGCGGTATTCCAGCTTCTGGGACAGATCCACTTCCCTGTAGCTCTTCAGGGAATGACCGTTTTCATCGATAACCACACGCACCACCGGCCTGTTGGGGAAATAGGGGTTGTACTCAGAAACAAGCCCTTTTTCCCCGGAGTTGAGGATCACCGCAGTGCCGACGGGATAATAGGCAATGTGCCGGACAAAGGCATCCAGCAGGTTTTTGTCAAAATGCTTGCCACCGAGGGACAGCATGTAGTCCAGCACATCATGGGGCATCATCTTCTTCCTGTAAACCCGATCGGTCGTGAGGGCATCGTAAACATCGGCTATGGCCACAATCCTTGCAGGAAGCTGTATGTCGCTGCTCCTGAGCTTCTGCGGATAGCCGCTTCCATCCAGCCGCTCATGATGGGACAAGGCAATTTCGCAGACCATCTTGCTGAAATTCCCTGAATCCCTCAGGAGATCATAACCGTACCGGGTATGCTTTTTGACCTCCTCGTACTCCGTACTCAAAAGGGTGGTGGGCTTATTCAGGATAGCTTCATCCACCATGAGTTTCCCGATATCGTGGAGCAAAGCGCCTGTCCCCAGTTCCCGCAGGTCGTCGTCCTTCAGTCCGATGCCGATTCCGGTTACCAGGCTAATGACACAGACATTGACGCTGTGGGAGAATGTATACTCATCAATGGATCGCACATCGCCCAGGGTAGCGACAATATTGTCGTTTTCAAGAATTTTCGAAATGAGGGTTTCAACGATTTGGCCAACCTTTTTTTCATCCACCGATACCTTGACCGAGGGGGATGTCATCAGCTGCTTCACCTGAGCCTTGACATCGGTGATCACTTCTTCCTTGATGAGCTCAGGAATGGACAGGCCTTCTGAATAGGGATCATCTATAAAGATTTCTGTTATTCCGTGGTTCCTCAGTTTTTCCTTATGCTCCTGGGTCAGCCTGGTACCGGCGGGCAGCAAAATAACGCCATCCAACGTATGTATGGCGCGCGCGACAACCACACCGGTCTGAGCTTTCTCCAGACGCACCCTTCTCAATACGAGCCCTCCTGAAATTCTAACATATCAAATCAAAATCGCTGATCTGTATTTACCAAATGCTGCTTCAAATAAACAGGAGGCGGCAGAAAAATATTCCCTTTTACTGCCACCATCCCATCGTTTGCATAGCATGATATCATATTACCGCAGGTCTTCACCCGGATTAATCCAGCAGCGGCTTGATGACTTCCAGCACGTCCTGCTTCAGACCGGCCAGTTTTTCCTGCACATCAGAGTCCGAACCGGCCGAAACGCCGTAATAAATCTTGATCTTGGGCTCCGTTCCCGAAGGCCTGATGCAGAACCAGGCATCGGGACCCATTTCAAAATAGAGCACATTTGACTTGGGCAGAGTCAGCGCCTGGGTCTCCCCGGTCTCCATGTCCTTCCTGATCCGGTTCTGATAATCCCTGATGGCCGTCACCCTGGACTTTCCGAAGGAAGCGGGCATCTTCTCCCTCAGGGTTGCCATGGCTGCCTGGATCTTTTCGGCGCCTTCCTTGCCCTGCAGGGTGAAGGTGTCTATATCTTCCCTGAAATAGCCGTACTTGTTGAAGATCTCCATGAGACCGTCGTAGAGCGTCATGCCCCTTGACTTATACCAGGCAAACATCTCAGCGATCAGCATGGAAGCCACAACTGCATCCTTATCCCTGGCATGGGTTCCTGCCAGATAGCCATAGCTTTCCTCAAACCCAAACATAAATCTCTTTTTGCCCGTATCATCCAGAAGCCGGATTTGCTCGCCGATGAACTTGAAACCGGTGAGGACTGTCACCAGTTCCACGCTGTAATGGCGGCATATTCTTTCGGCCAGATCGCTGGAAACAATGGTCGTTGCCGCGAACGCGTTTTCGGGAAGTTCGTTCCGCTGCTTCTTCTGTGAAAGAATATACTCAAGCAGCAGGCATCCGGTCTGGTTACCCGTAAGCGTCACATACTCGCCCTGCGCGTTTCTGACCACAATGCCTGCCCTGTCCGCGTCCGGATCGGTTCCGATGATCAGGTCCACATCCTCCTTGGCTGCCATTTCCATAGCAAGGTTGAAAGCGGACTTTTCCTCAGGATTGGGATACTTCACGGTGGAGAATTCGGGATCGGGATCCTGCTGTTCTTTGACAACCATAACCTGTTCGAATCCGATCTCCTTCAGGATCCTCATAACCGGGACATTTCCCGTACCGTGAAGGGGTGTATAGATCAGTTTGGCCGTCTTTCCGACCTGGCGGCAAATTTCCGGATTGACGCTGACCTTCTTGAGTGCCTCGATATAGGCATCGTCCACTTCTTTTCCGATGATGCACAGAAGCCCTTTATCCCTGGCTTCTTTCTCGCTCATGATGGGAATGGAGGCGATATCAGTGATGGCGTTAACTTCCCGGATCACCTCGTCGGATTCCTTGGGCGGAAGCTGACCGCCATCGCTGCCGTAAGCCTTGAACCCGTTGTATTCCTTGGGGTTATGGCTGGCGGTGATGACCACACCCGCGGCACAGCCCAGATGCCTCACAGCGAAGGAAAGCTCGGGTGTCGGGCGCAGGCTGTCGAACAGATAGGCTTTGATCCCGTTTGCGGCAAACACCAGGGCGGATTCCAGCGCAAACTCCCTGGAGAACCGGCGGGAATCATGGGCGATAACGATACCCTTCTCCTTTTCGCCCGGGCGCTTCAGAATGGTATTGGCAAGACCCTGGGCCGCCTTTCTGACCATATACCTGTTGATGCGGTTGGTTCCGGCACCAATAAGTCCGCGCATGCCGCCCGTGCCGAATTCAAGCTCCCTGTAAAACCTGTCTTCTATCTCTTTTTCGTTGCCACTGATATCTAAAAGCTCTTTTTTTGTTTCTTCATCAAAGTACGGATTGCTCAGCCAATAATTGTAGTTCTCTCTGTAATTCATACTCTTGCTCCTTTTCAGACTGTATTTTACAGGATAAGCCTCCCTCGGCCGGCATGACGCCTGAAGGCTCATCCATTCTACCGCGTTTCTATCTTCTCGGCGTAACGATAAGCTTCATGGCCGTGCGTTCTTCCCCATCCACAATGATCTCTGAAAAGGCGGGAATGCACACCAGCTCAATACCCAAAGGCGCAAGAAATCCCCTCGCAATGGCGACAGCCTTTACCGCCTGGTTCAATGCCCCGGCCCCAATGGACTGGACCTCGGCGATACCTTTCTCCCTGACCATCCCCGCAATGGCGCCGGCCACCGAATTGGGATTTGATTTTGAAGAGACTTTCAAAATGTCCATCTGTTGATCAACCTCCACAAATTAATCATTGCGATTCATAGCTTGACAAAACCTGCAATTCTCTGTATATCTGTTGCTTTTCTATTCTTTGGATCAATCGTGACCATGACGGCATTGAATAAGGCTCTTCCGGATGCGGGCTCAAATTGCGAAGGCAGGCCAGATACAAACTTCCGGATGATCTGCTCCTTGTTCACCCCGATAACCCCATCGGCGGGTCCGGTAAACCCCACGTCGGTGATATAGGCGGTCCCGTTTTGAAGAATACGCTCATCCGCTGTCTGGACATGGGTATGTGTCCCCACAACACACTCCACTCGCCCGTCCAGGTAATGGCCCAGGGCTATCTTCTCACTGGTTGCCTCCGCATGGAAATCGACCAGGATGGCATCAACCTGCCCCTTCAGGTTTTGTACCTCCCTGTCGGCAGCCTGAAACGGGCAATCCACATGGTTGTCCATATAAACGCGTCCCAGCAGGTTGATAAGCCCCAGCCTCAGGCCGTTGTTCTCCAGGATGATCCTGCCCTTGCCCGGAACACCCTTGGGGTAGTTGGCCGGACGGATGATCTTCATCCCCGAGTCAATAATGCTCATAACCTCCTTGCGCGCCCAGGTATGGTTGCCCATGGTTATGGCATCAACCCCGCAGGACAGGATATCCTGCGCAGTGTTGTAGCTTATACCCCTGCCGCCTGCCGCATTCTCGCCATTGACGATGACAAAATCAGGCTTTTCCTGCTCCCTGATCTTTTCAACCTGTATTCTAAGCGCTTTCCGTCCCACTTCACCAAAGATGTCACCTACAAACAGGACTTTCAACGATTTCTTCCTTTCTGGCATGCAAGGTGTTTGGCAAGCCTTCGCCAAACACCTTAAGCAAAATGGAATCAAAAGTCAGGAAGCGTTTTCACGCTTCCTGACATATACTTATTTTGCATATTCAACTGCCCGGGTTTCCCTGATGACATGTACCTTGATCTGACCCGGATAGTCCATTTCACTTTCAATTTTCTTCACGATGTCTCTTGCGACCATAATCATACCATCATCGTTAACCATTTCTGGTTTGACCATAATCCTTATTTCCCTTCCGGCTTGTATCGCATAGGACTTATCGACTTCCGGGAAGGAATTAGCAATTTCTTCCAACTTCTGCAAGCGTTTTACATAGGTTTCCAGCGTTTCCCTTCGTGCTCCGGGTCTTGCCCCGGATACCGCATCTGCGGCCTGAACCAGAACGGCTATAATGGATGCGGCTTCAATATCGCCATGGTGCGCCATGACCGCATGGACAACTTCCTCGGACTCCTTGTACTTCCTGCAAAGATCGGCGCCGATGGTCACATGCGTCCCTTCAACCTCGTGGTCAATTGCTTTTCCTATGTCATGCAGAAGGCCGGCACGTTTTGCGAGTGCCACATCCTCTCCAAGTTCAGCTGCCATAAGGCCTGCCAGATGCGCAACTTCAATGGAGTGCTGCAGCACATTCTGACCATAGCTGGTACGATACTTCAGTTTTCCCAGGAGCTTAATCAGTTCCGGATTCAATCCAAGAACACCGGTTTCGAAGGTTGCGCGCTCGCCCTCCTCGCGGATGGTATTCTCAACTTCCTTCCGGGCCTTCTCGACCATTTCCTCGATGCGGGCCGGATGGATTCTTCCGTCGATGATCAGCTTTTCAAGGGCAATCCTCGCAATTTCTCTGCGGATGGGATCAAACCCGGACAAAATAACTGCTTCCGGGGTATCGTCAATGATCAGGTCTATACCTGTAAGCGTTTCAAGGGTTCTGATGTTTCTGCCTTCGCGGCCTATGATCCTACCCTTCATCTCATCGTTGGGCAAAGCCACTACAGAGACGGTTATCTCTGAAGCATGGTCGGCAGCACATCTCTGGATGGCACAGGCCAGAACCTCCTTGGATTTCCTCTCGGCTTCCTCCTTGGAGCGCTCGATGATCTCCTTGACCATGATGGCTGCTTCATGCTTGACTTCGCTTTCAATGCTGCTCAACAGGTACTGCTTGGCTTCCTCCACCGTCAAGCCTGAGAGACTCTCAAGCTTTTCTATCTGTTTTTGATAGAGCTCTTCGATTTCCGCTTTCCTGGCTTCAATCTCATGGATCTGCCTGTTCAGCGCTTCATCCTTTTTCTCGAGAGCATCCATCTTCTTTTCGAGGGTTTCATCCTTTTGCTGGAGACGCCTTTCAGTCCTCTGAATCTCGGACCTGCGCTCCCTCACTTCCCTCTCCAGTTCAACTCTGCTTTTGTGGATCTCTTCGCGAGCTTCGATCAGAGCCTCACGCTTTTTCCTCTCTGCTATCTTCTCAGCTTCGCTTATCAAACGCTGGCTTTCTTTCTCGGCGCTTTCGATTTCCGCCTCAGCCACGCGTTTTCTATGTTCAATCCCCTTTCGGAAGGATATCACTGATCCAATTACCGCAATGATGATACCTATGACCAGACCTATTGCAAATTCTATCTCACTCACCTCCTTTGCTTTTGTTTTCTCCATCAGAATTCGTCGTCAATCATGCAAACATGATTTCACGCCGCCCGTCCTGCTGCCTGTCAGGAAAACCGGCTGAATTAAGCGATTGGGACGAGGCATTGGTGAAACCGATATTCTGCAAAACTGCAACATCCAAGGATGTTGCAGCATGAAAGAAAAGCTGGCTTTGCTTTCATGTAAAACCCTGCAGAAAGGATCATGGAAATGACAGCTCAACAGTTTATATTGAGTGCCATTATGGAATCATTGTATACATTTTTAAATTGAGTGTCAAGAAAGCAGAACTTTTTTGTATAACCTTACCGATCGCTCAGACCCATGAAGAAGGTAAAGATTTTATCTGCCAGCCCCTTGATATGTTCATGGCCGTAATCCGGGTAGATCAGCATCTCCTTCTTTCCCGGAATCTTGTTGTAGGCGGCAAACTGGGTGGACGGCGGGCACACGGTATCCATCAGCCCGACGGCCCACAGGGTCTCTCCCCAGATCCGCGGCGCCAGGTGCTGGATGTCGATATAGCCGAGCCTGGTAAAGATCTCATCCTCCCTTTCATGGAGCGGATCAAAGCGCCTGAAGTAATACCTCAGCTCTTCATAGGCGTCTTTTGCCAGATCCATTTCCCATACCCTTTTATAATCGCTCAGGAAGGGATATACCGGGGCCAGCTTTTTGATCCTGGGCTCAAGGGCGGCACATGCGACGGTCAGGGCACCGCCCTGGGAGGCGCCGGTGGCTCCCGCCCGGTTCTCGTCCACTTCGGAGAAACCCAGCACGATGTCGGCAAGCTTTGCGGTATCCAGGAACATATGCCTGTAGAACAAATCCTTCGGATCACCGTCAAGCCCCTTGATAAAATGACATTTATAAGTGGTACCCCTGGTGGGGCCAAGGTCTTCCGACAGGCCGCCTTGTCCGCGGCAGTCCAGCGCCGCCACGCAAAAGCCCGCAGCGACATAACCCAGTTTCTCAACCCAGTCTCCCGAATCGGCCGAGTATCCGTGGAACTGCAGAATAACAGGACATTTTCCTTTTCGGTTTGCCGGTCTTAAATACTTGGCGTGAATCCGGGATCCCCCGGTACCGTCAAAGTACAGGTCAAAACATTCCGCAAAATCTGCCTGGAACTTTGCCGGAATCAGTTCTGTCCGATGAGGTGTACGCCTCATCTCTTCGAGGGCCTCATCCCAAAAAGCATCAAAATTATCCGGCCTGGGATTGATGCCGGTGTATTGCTTCAGTTCCGCAAGGGGCATATCCACCATGGGCATAGCAGTCTTCCTCTCCTTGTCATTCTTCAGAATTCATTTTCAGCCTTCCCCAACTTCCTGCCTGCCGCAGCATACCGCTCAGGCCTGCAGCCGCTCCTCCTTCAGGGGAAGGTCGGTAATCTCCCTGAAAGCCTTGACCGTCCTCAAGGACGCAAAATCGTGGGATGACTTGGCCCGCAGCTTGAGCGCAGGATTCATTTCAATGGCGCGGGTCAGAAAGGCGATGGCCGCGTCTGCGTCACCCGACAGGGCTGAAATGCGGGCAAGGCCGTATAGGAACTCATCATCGTCCGGCTTGATACGAAGCCCTTCCTTATAGAGCCTTGCAGCCTCGCTGTAGTTCTTGAGGGATATGGCGGCGGTAGCCCAGTTGTAGTAGAGGGCCGGATCGTCGGAAGTCAGCTTTTGTGCCCGCCTGAAGGCTCGTACGGCTTCTTCGTAATGCTTGACCATCATCAGGGTGACGCCCAGGTTATAGTGGATGATATAGGAATCGGGATGCTCCGCTGCCGCCTCTTCATAGACATGGACCGCATCATACAGCCTGTCCCTGGAGATATAGATCTCCGCAAGCAGGTTATAGGCCATCTCCAGCTTTTCATCCCCATCCAGGGATTTTGTCAGGCATTCGATGGCCTTGTCGGATTTACCCTGGGCATCCAGGATGGAGGCCATGCTGTAGAGGGCGCGGCTGTGTTTCGGATGGATATCGGCTGCCATCTTAAAGTTGGACAAGGCCTCCTCGGTCTTTCCTTCCTGCCTGAGAGCCACGCCCAGACGGTAGTATGTCTCGGCATCGGCAGGCTGGATTCGAGCCAGCTTCCGGTAGGCGGTTTCTGCCCCATTCCAGTCGCCGGTTTTCCGGCAGACCTTACCGAGCAGATCCCAGGCTTCCACGAACGTGTCGTCCTTTTCAACGATCCGTTCAAGATGGTATTTGCATTCCATATCCCGGTTCTTTTCAAAGCAGATCCAGGCCATAAGATAGCGAAGCCTTGTATCGTCCTCATCCTCCAGGGCCTGGCGGATATACTTTTCGGCTTCCTCAAGGTTTTCCAGCGCCAGGTAGGCCTTTGCGGTATTGACTGCGGCCTCCCTCAGATCCCTGGCATGTTCCAGGGCCTTTTCAAAATGGACAATGGCCAGCTCGTATTTTTTTAAGGCAAAGCAGCTGAAGCCGCATCCGAAATGGACCATGGCACGGAGCCTGTCCATGTTCTGAATAGGCTTTGCCGCATCTTTTACTTCCCCTGCCTCTTTGCCGGCTTCCCCGGTTTTGGGGCTTGCAAGAAGGTCCAGGGCTTTCCTGTGCCACTGGAAGGATTCCTCGTATTGTCCCAGCTTCCTCATGAGCCAGGCTGTGTTATAGGCAATGCAGAGGTTGTCGCTGACAATCTCTGCGAGGATCCGATATCTTTCAAGGGCTTCCTGAAGCTTTCCAAGCCCCATAAGCTTGTGGGCTGCGTGGATCTGCTTCATGAACTGGTTTTTAAGCGGCTTGTCCTTGATGGAAAGGAAGGCCGAAACCATTCCCTCGGAAGCCTCTTCGCCCCAGTCGATGGCCTCTGATACGAAATCCCCGTACTTTCCAGGACTTTCATCCCTGTCCAGCTTCTGGATCAGGGGGGAATCCACCCCGCTGTCCCTGATCCTGCGCTTCATGCCAAGATAATCATACAGCACAAAGACTGCCGGAAGAATCACGCCCAGCAGGATCAGACCGATTTCAAAAAAAGGCACCAGGATGGTCCTGTTGATGAAGGCAAGGATCCCGGCAGTCAGCATGCAAAGCTGAAGCATGAGAACGGCAGCGGTCATGACGGTCATGCGCCTGACAAACCTTATGCCCATATAGGCGGTCATGAGCAGGATCAAAATGTCCGTAAAGGCCAGCATCACGTTGTAGTCTCCGGGTATATTCGCATAAAGGTTCATGCCTTTTCCCCCGTTTGGTTGAACATTTGGTTATTCATTTTCATCTCTTCCCAGCGCTCCCGGGAAATCAGGACCCTTCTGGGCTTGCTCCCCTCGTAGCCGCTGATGATGTTCCGCTCGGCCATCTGGTCGATGATCCTGCCGGCCCGGGCATATCCCACCTTGAACTTTCGCTGGATGAAGGAAACAGAAGCCTGTCCGCACTCGATGACCGCTTCAATGGCCTGGGGCAGGATTTCATCGCATTCGTCCGGAGTTTCATCCTCATCGCCGGCGGAATCTTCGTTGATATTTTCCAGGATCTCCTCGTCATAGAGCGCCCGCATCTGGTTCTTGACAAAATCGACGACCATTTCCACCTCTTTATCCGATACAAAGGCGCCCTTCACACGGATGGGCTTCGGGACGCCCACCGGGTAGTAGAGCATGTCGCCCTTGCCCAGCAGCTTTTCCGCGCCGGCCATATCCAGGATGGTCCTGGAATCCACCTGGGAGGAAACCGCAAAGGCGATGCGGGAAGGGATATTGGCCTTGATGACGCCCGTGATGACGTTGACCGAGGGACGCTGGGTGGCTATTACCAGGTGCATGCCGGCTGCCCGTGCCATCTGGGCCAACCTGCATATGGAATCCTCCACGTCATGAGGAGCCACCATCATCAGGTCGGCCAGCTCGTCGATGATGATGACGATCTGCGGAAGTTTCTGGCCTTCCCCGGTTTCCTCGACAGATGCGTTATAGCCCAAAAGATCCCGGACACCGCGTTCGGCAAACATCTTGTAGCGGGTGGTCATCTCGGAAACCGCCCATCGCAGGGCGCCCGCCGCCTTGTTGGGATCGGTCACCACAGGGATGAGTAAATGAGGTATCCCGTTGTAAACGCCCAGTTCGACCACCTTGGGATCGATCATGAGCAGACGGACTTCTTCCGGGGTTGCCTTATACAACAGGCTGATGATGATGGAGTTGATGCATACGCTCTTACCCGAACCGGTGGCGCCCGCTATCAGGATATGGGGCATTTTGGCAAGATCCACCACCGTATTCTCTCCCGTGATATCCTTACCCAGCGCCACAGCCAGCCTGGACTGATGGTTCATGAACTCGGGTGATTCCAGGACGCTGCGAAGGCTGATGGGGGCTACTTCCCTGTTGGGAATCTCGACACCGATGGCGGCTTTCCCGGGTATGGGCGCCTCTATACGGACGCCGGAAGCCGCCAGGTTGAGGGCGATATCATCGGTCAGGTTGACGATACGGCTGACCTTGATGCCGGGGGCCGGCTGCACTTCGTAGCGCGTAAAGGCCGGACCCACCGATACGTTGATCACCTTGGCCCCTATACCAAAACTCTCCAGCGTGGTTTCCAGCTTTCTGGCGTTTTCCGCTGCGCTGGCCCGGATCTGTTTCATGCTCTTCTCGCTTTCTTTTGAGCGGTTCAGCAGTTCCAGCGGCGGAAAGACATATTGGCCTTTGGGCTCGGTGGACGGCATATCCATGGCTGGTTCATCCGTGTGCGCCATTGCCTGTGCAGCAGCCTGCAAGTCTTCGGAAACCGTATTTGCCACATCTTCCTGCGGAACCGCTTTTCTTCGGGAATTCTGTTTTGGGGCGGCTGCAGGCTTTTCCGGCGGCAGCTCCACAGGCATGGGCGCCATGACGGGTTCCTCGCTCATTGTCAGGTTCCAGTCGGCCTGCTCCGGGGTTACGGCCGCCAAAGACTCCTCCGGCTCATCCCGCCTGACTTCATGGAGCGGGAAATCCACAATCTTGGCACGCCTTCCCTCCCGGAGCGGTGTCAGTACCGGGACGTCCGCGGTTTCATCGTTATATTCCTCCCGCAGGCTTTTTTCCACAGCCCAGTCGGTCCTCTTTTTCCGGACAGCCTCCACTACGCCGTTGATGGCCTCCGTGGTTCCCCGGTAAACGCCCCTGGCCGCATCGGTCAGGGACAGCCTTGTCAGGAGCATGGCTGAGATAATGGAAAGGGTGATGAGGATGATCATGGTTCCCAGCTTCTTGAACACGAAAAGCAGCGGGACGCCGATGATACCGCCAATCACGCCTCCCGAAGCCACGAAACCATCCACACCCTTCCCGATGGCACGGATACCTTCATAATAGAAGGTGCTGATGTACTGGCCCACATTCATATTCTGGTAATAGATAATCTCGTGAAGTCCCGCCTGCAAAAGGGCCGAAACCAGCGATACCAGTATCAGCGCCAGCGTGAATTTCCTGGCTCTTGAGGCGGTCCTGGGTTTGAATATGGTGACAATGCCGTAGATGAACGTCATGGCAGGAAGGATATAGCCCATGAGGCCGAAAAGGCCGCCCGTCAACCTGCCAAGGATTTCTCCGAAAGGTCCGGCGGCACCGTTAAAATAAATGCTGAGCATCATGATTATGCCTGTGACAGCGATCAGAAGCCCGCTCACTTCTTCCTTCAGTCGGCTGTTGCCCGTTGGGGTCTGCTTTTTCGCTGCCGTTTTTCCTCTGCTGCTTTTTGTTCTCTTTTGTACCTTTTTTGGAGCCACTTCATTACCTCCGGTTTCCAGCCTATTATCCCATTAAACTATACCATAATAAAATGTTCTTTGACAACGGACCCAAATCATGATATGATTTACGATAACCTACATAGCATTCTTGCGTGCGTATGGGTTGGACATTTGTCAAAACCTGCGCGGGGTATGGAATGAAACGATAAAACTGAATATAATCTATAGATAGAGGCGCATTTTCTAAGAGTAATCCGGGCAAGGGCGGCGGGCCCGATGACCCCGGACGAAAGGAGAAAATGCCGAAGGGGCATGATTCCGTCCGGTCTGCTGCCTGGTTGTATGGTTAAGAGCCATGCGACTGTCGCTGGTATATACAGTGGAGAGCTATCGGTAGATCTTTATATACTTGCTTTATGCAAAGGTATATGCTGCCGTTAACTTAACGACAGCTTTTTTAGTCTGGAGACCTATCTTGCGGAAGAAAGGAGTGCGTGTTATGAAGAAGCCGTTATTCGTTGGTTCCTGTGTTGCGCTTGTTACACCTTTCACTGAGAATGGGGTTGATTATGGCAAACTTGAGGAACTGATTGAGTGGCAGATCAAGGAAGGCACCGACGCCATTTTGATTTGCGGCACCACCGGCGAGGCTTCCACCATGCCGGACGAGGAACATATGGAGGTTTTGCGTTTTGCGGCTGAACGCATCAAGAACCGGGTACATATCATGATGGGCGCCGGCAGCAACGATACGCGCCACGCCATCAAGCTGAGCCAATACTGTGAAAGCATTGGCGCCGATTCCATACTCACCGTTACACCCTACTACAACAAAACCACCCAGGAAGGTTTGTACCAGCATTTCAAGGCCATCGCCGAAAGCGTGAACATCCCCGTCGTCCTCTACAACGTCCCGTCAAGGACCAACCTCAATATCAATCCGTCCACCTTAAAGCGCCTTTCCGAGATCCCCAATATTGTGGCCGTAAAGGAATGCAATCTGCTGCAGGTGGCTGAAACAGCCTATCTTTGCGGTGACGAACTCATTCAGTACTCGGGCGAGGACGGCAATGTAGTTCCCCTGCTGGCCATGGGCGGCAAGGGTGTGATTTCGGTTGCCGCCAACATCATTCCGGCCGATATGCACAGGATGGTAAAGGCCTTTATGGATGGCGACCTGGAGACCGCCAGGAAGATGCAGATCAGGATGGAACCGCTGGTCAAGGCATTGTTCTGCGAGACCAACCCCATCCCGGTAAAAGCGGCCATGAACCTGATGGGCATGAACGTGGGACGCTGCCGCCTGCCCCTGGTGGACATCAGCCCGCAGGGCATGGAGACGCTGAAGAAGGCCATGAAGGAGTACGGTCTGATATAGCGGTTTGCCTGTTATTTTATCTGATATCTGCCGGAGGTTGATAAAATGATTAATATACTGCTCAATGGCTGCAACGGCAAAATGGGCCAGCACATCACCCAGTGCGCCAGGTTTCGTGAAGATCTCACCATCGTAGCCGGATTGGACATCCGTCCCAACGAGAACGCGCCATACCCGGTTTACACCAACGCAGCCAATATCAAAGAGAAATTCGACCTGATCGTCGATTTTTCCCACCCCAGCGCCCTGAACACCATACTGGGCCTCGCGCTGGAAAGGAAGACGCCCATCGTCATAGCCACCACGGGACTTACCGACGAACACAAGGCGATGATCGAGAAAGCTTCGAAGGAAATACCTGTTCTGCTGTCGGCCAACATGTCGCTGGGTATCAACCTGCTGATCCAGTTGGTCAAAAAGGCCGCACAAATCCTCTATGGCTCTTTCGATATCGAAATTATCGAAAAGCACCATAATCAGAAGGTCGACGCCCCGAGCGGCACAGCCCTCGCCATTGCGGACGCCATCAATGCGGCCATTGCGCCGAACCATCTGAAATATGTTTATGACAGGCATTCCAGCAATCAGAAACGCACAAGGGATGAGATAGGTCTGCATGCCATTCGCGGCGGTACCATCGTGGGTGAACATTCGGTCATCTTTGCCGGTAACGATGAGATCATCGAGATCAAGCATACCGCCCTGTCCAAGAACCTGCTGGCGGAAGGGGCTCTCAAGTCGGCCGTCTTCCTGTACGGAAAAGAGCCCGGTCTTTACAGGATGCAGGATATCTTCAATTTCTGAGCGCCGTAAACAACACTGAAAAGGGGCCGCCTCAAACGAGGAACAGGCCCCTTTGTTTGTCTGCAGCATCAGCCCGTCAGAGTTCCGCAATGCAGGCAGGCATTCAATCAGCCGCCCTGCTTCGGTTTGTTCAGGTATTTGTCCATGGCAGGATTGATCATGAAGTTGATGACAAGTCCCGGCAGGGTGAATCCAAGGGCAAGATAATAGACATAGATCAGCGCCAGAACAATGCTGCTGGATGTGGCGGAGAAAACCAGGGAGGGCCCGATCACCAGCAGGAAGCACAGGATAAGCACCGCCAGGTTGGGAACGAAACGGGCCAGGGCGAACAAAACGGCGTTCTTGTATATATCCCGGAGCCTCAGCCTGTAGGTGACCATCATGGGATAGATGTACAGGGATGCCATGAGAAACAGGATGAACACCATGATCATCAGGCCGTTGGCGACCGAAAACAGCGCATTGCCGCCCGATACCTGCGGATAGAGATATAAGTCCATGATCAGGAAGAGCAGGATGAAAAGGTTGATCAGGCTGGCAAAGATGCCCTGTTTCAGATTCTCCTTCATCTTATCCTTGAAATCCGACCAGTCGAAAGTGGGCATCTCATAGGAATAGCAGCGCAGCAGATAGGTCAGGCCTGCCTGAGCCGGTCCCACGGTTATCAGGGGAACCGCCATGAAGAACATGACGGTCGGAAAGCCGCTGTACAGCACCAGCAGGCTGAATTCCTCCGCTGAATTGCCGGCTTCCGGCATGAACAGCATCACCAGAAAGGTGCACAGGAAGTAGGATATGATGATTGCGGGGAGATTGAAGAGAATAAACATGAAATTGAGGGTGATCAGCTTCCAGAACTTTCTGGTAAACACCCCGAAGAAAACATTCAGACGGCTCCTGTTATCCTCGTATTTTTCTCCCGGCGCCCTTTCGAAAATGGGTTCATCGGCCATTCAACACACCTCTGACTTATTTTTTCTGCACAAAACAGTTTTATTATATCATAACAGGGCCCCTGCGCGGATATATTTATGCACATGGCAGTGTTGCCTGTGATAGAATATTATCATACTGTTCATACGGAGGATGCTCATGGTTCTTTACATCAGGCAGAAGGTATTTACTCTGGGTGACAAATACCATGTCTACAACGAAAACCTCCAGCCCGTATTCACCGTGCAGGGAAGGCTCTTTTCCCTGGGCGCCAAAATCCATGTATATGACATGACCGGGCAGGAATTGTACTTTATCAGCCAGAAGCTGTTCAGGTTTCTTCCCGAATACCATATTTACACCGGGGATCTTTTGTGCGCCATCATTAAAAAGGAGTTCACCTTCTTCAGGCCCAGGCTTTCCATCCAGAGCCAGTACGGGGACTACACCATCGAAGGTAATCTTTTCGGCATGGATTTTGCCATCTTTCATGATGGTCAGCCGGTGGGCGAAATCCATAAGAAATGGTTTTCCTTCGGGGACAGTTATGAACTGATTGTTCACGATCCGAACAACGCCGCCTTTTTCAGCACCCTGGTCATCGCCATCGATCACTGCCTGCATAACGAGGACAGGCGCTGAAGCATGAAAATCCTGTCCGGACTGGCCGGACAGCCCGATTTACCGGCGGGCTTTTGAATTTTCTTCTGTACAAGCAGATTTTTGTATTGACACGGCCCACGGTTGCTTGTATAATAAGTCTTGCGTCAAAACGACACCCAAACGGATATGCGGTCGTGGTGGAATTGGCAGACACGTACGTTTGAGGGGCGTATGCGCGAGCGTACCGGTTCAAGTCCGGTCGACCGCACCAGAATGAAACCCATCCTGTGGATGGGTTTTTTACATGCCCATATTGAGGCAGCCAACGTGCACAATACGCAGCAACCAATCATGATACTATCGGAGGAAAATATGTGGACCGTCGTTTTGCTTATTCTGTCCAACATCTTTATGACCTATGCCTGGTACGGACACCTGAAAAACACCCACACCAACACGCCCCTGATTCTGGTCATTCTGATGAGCTGGGGCATTGCATTCTTTGAATACTGCCTCCAGGTGCCGGCCAACCGGATGGGATACAGGATCTTTACGGCCACCCAGCTGAAGATCATCCAGGAATGCATATCTCTGACGGTTTTCGTGGTCTTTGCAGTTTTGTATCTCAAGGAGACCATTCGCTGGAACTACATCGTTTCCTTTGCGTTTATCGCCCTGGCGGTTTTTTTCGCTTTCAAGAAATTCTGAAAGCAAGTCCGGACCGGTCTTTGAACGGGGGGCCTTTGCCCTGTCCTGCAAAATGGAGCCCATGAGATGCGAAAAGCGGTTTCTGCAAGGCTTCCCTGCAGAAACCGCCCGTGAGTATGAACAGGCTTTATTGATATCCTCTTTCCCTGTCCAGCGCCTCTTCCCGGATCTCCCTGCGCATGGCCTCCAGCGACATGGCGCGTCTTTCATTCTTTTCCTTGAGATCCTTCTTGCTCTTGGAACCATCCTCCATCAGGGCCATCATGTCCTCGGCCTTCCGCATGTTTTTTACGGTGTTGTCGATGGTTTCCTGAATGCGTTCCACATTGTCGCTTCTATCGTCGGGTTTATGCTTTGATGTCATGGTTCCCGGTCGCCTCCGCTGCTCGTTTTTTTCTCCATTAGTATGAGGCGCGGGTTCAGTTTGTATGCCTTTCAATTATTTCTATGATCGGATTCTGACCCTCTCTTTCGCGATAATGGATCCGTACCATATCACCTGTTTTCAGACCAAGGGCGTCAAAGTTTTCCCTGAGCGCCTCGCTGAGCTGGAAGCTTCTAAGCCCGTCATCCTCCAGTTCCAGCTCGATGAAATTGACGTCCATTCTGCCTCTGTACCTGCCCGTGCCGATGCGTCGATCATCTCCCTGCGCCGCGCCCGGGCTCTCAGCCTTTCCGCCATTTGCCCTGCCATCATACACGCCTGCTGCATTGGTTCCTGCCCGATAGTCCTCCGCTTTTTCGGGGCCCTCCTCCGGCAAAACCGGTGCCGCCCCTTCGTCACGCGTTTTGACCAAATCAGCCCGGATTTGGGTTCCGGTGCTTACCAGGTAGGCCACCAGGCACAATACGAGAACAATCATGAGAATAAACGCGATTCTGGCTTTCATGTCAAAACCCTCCGTCAGGTTTCATTCCCGGGATTCATCTCCATGGCACCCGGTACGATGTTTCTTTGCCATCCCAGGATCTGCCCATGCTGGCCCGCATGCCCGATAACTGGTCTTTTTCGTGCCGGCGAAGCGTCGTCGATTATGGTTCGATGACTATATCCTTCTTTCGGAGCCTGTTGTGGGTGAGTTTCCGTACGATGGTCCAGATCACAGCAAAGGCCGGTATTCCGGCTATGGTACCTACAATACCGAACAGGCTGCCCCCCAGGAGGAGCGCAAACAGGATCCAGATACCTCCCAGCCCGATGGAACGACCTACAACCCTCGGGTAGATCAGGATGTTATCCAGTTCCTGGATAACCACAAGCAGAATGACAAAGAGCAGCGCTTTTTCCGGTACCACCAGCAGAACGATGATAAAGCTCAGGATTGAACCCAAAAGCGGGCCGATAATGGGGAAGAGACCCATAACGCCCAGTATCATGCTCAGCAGAAAGGCGTTGGGAATGCCCAGGACAACCGTTCCCGCAAAAGAGATCGCGCCCACAATCAGCGCGTTGATGATCATGCCGGAAAAATAGCCTTTGAAAGTGCGGTTGGCCACAACACAAATATCCACCAACCGGTTGCAGAACCTTTTGGGCAGCCAGGCATAGAGCAGTTTTCTCAGGATGAGCAGGAGCTTTTCCTTGTTGGCCAGCATATAAATGGAAATCAGTATGCCAGTGGCCATGTTGAGGATGAACCCGGTAAAATTCTTCGTGAAGGCAAAGACGCGCGGAAAGATGCTGGAAATGAACTGCCCGGCCCTTGTCACCATCTCGTTCCAGTTCAGGGAGATATTCTTCCAGAATCCCCCCTTGAGGCCCAGATCATCGATGGTCTTGTTCAGGAAGCGCTCCACATCGGCCACATATTCGGGCATATTGGCCGCGATATTGGACACGCTGGATGACAGCTGGGGTATGGCCAGGACCATCCATGCCACAACAATGATCACCAGCGTCAGAAAGACGCAGAGAATGGACAGGGGCCTTTTCAGCCTTCGCACAAGAAAGGTTTTGCTCCTGTCCATAAAGGAAAAAAGCCTTTCAAAAAGGCGCATCAGCAGGTTGAGCACATAGGCAATGGCGATGCCGTAAAGAAAAGGACTGATAAGCCCGATCACCTTCCCTGCAAAGGCCAGTATCCCCTCCAGGTGCCATAGAACCATAAACAGCACGATGGCATATGTGATCTGTATCAGTCCCGTTTTTGCTTTTTTTATCTCGTCAACCATGCACATCCTTCACCCAAGACAGATTTTTGATCTCTATCTTGAGCAGAAGCGCAGAAAAATATGCTCAGGCCGTCGGTTTAAAAATTGTATCCCGCCAGCAGGTCCTCAAAGGTGTCCCTTCTGCGGATAAGCCTTATGTCCCCGCTTTGGGTGATCAGCACTTCGGCGGGACGCAGTCTCTGGTTGTAGTTGGAAGCCATGGTGTAACCATAGGAACCGGCGTCCAGAACCCCTATGATATCCCCTTCCTTCAATTCCGGCATGGGCCGATCTTTCGCCAGGATATCGCCGGTTTCGCAGATATTCCCCACAATGGTCACCTTCTCGCCGTCGGGGTCGGAAACCATCCTTCCTCCCCTGATGGCCACGATCTCATGGTAGGAATCATAGAGGATGGGCCGCATCAGTACATTAAAGCCCACATCGGTCCCGATGTATTTGGTGTCATAATTGGTCTTCACCGCATGCACCGTACCGAGTATGGCGCCGCATTCGGCAAAGGGATAGCGGCCGGGCTCTATCCTGAACTTCAGATCGCTGCCGTATTTCTCCCTGAACTCCAGGAGCAGCGGGGCGAGCTGCTCAGCCAGCGCCTTAAGGTCCAGGCGCTGTTCGCCGTGGAACTTCCGGTAGGGAATGCCGAAACCGCCGCCGAAATCAACAAATTCCAGATTCTCAAACCGGGCAGCGATACGCAGCAGGGCCTTTACGCTTTCAAGGTAGGGTTTCCCGTCCAGGAAAAGAGAACCGATATGCTGGTTGATGCCCACAATCCTCAGACCGTATTTTTTTGCTATGGCTTTTGCATCCTCAACCAGGTCTTCCTGGATCCCAAACTTGGTCTTTTTGCCTGCTGTGACTACCTTTTCGTGATGTCCGGCACCAGAACCGGGATTGAATCTCAGTGCCACCCGTCCGTCCGGGTTAATCCTGCCCAGCGTTTCCAGCTGGGACAGGGAGTCCACACTGATCAGGATGTTTCTGTCCAGCGCATACTGCATCTCTTCCGCCGACACGTTATTGCACACATAGAAGATCTGCGAAGGCTCGAAGCCCGCCTTTTCCAGCAGAAAAATCTCTCCCGGAGACATGGCGTCGGCATCCATGCCCTCCTCCCGCACGATTTTCAGAAGGTGCAGGTTGGAATTTGCCTTTATGGAGCAACTGACCCCAAACCAGGGATACGGCAGCAGGTTAACCATATCCCTGATCCGCTCCCTGAGCGTTTTTTCATCATAAACATAGAGCGGGCTTCCGTACTCCTTCAGCAAAGCCTCTGCATCGATTCGGTTCAGAAAATGGTTCTCCATCAAATGGTTCATGGGCTGCGACCTCCATAGCTTGATAGTTGTATTTCGTTTTTAAGAGAATCCTTGATGAGTTCCACAAGCGGCCTGTTCCTGGAATAGAGGCAGCTGTCGTCATCAAGGCCCGCCAGTTCACCTGTCAGCACCTGGGTTGAATCCACGATGATTCGGATGGGACCGGGCTTTTTCTGAATCGTGTAGACGATGGCTCCCTCCAGTTCAACGCCGGCCGAAGTGATGGCCACCACCTTCAGGCCGCGTTGGACGGCATCCAGCAGCTCTTCCCGCACATAAGCTATTTCTTTTTCGGACAGGGATACATAAACCCTCTCCCTGGCCTGCCTGATCATGTTCTTCATCTTGTCCACGATATGCCTGAACCCCGTTATGGTGATATAAGGTTCGTGCTGCGGTTTTCCTCTCGGACATTCCCGCTTTATCTGCTCCAGCACATTCTTCATGTACTCCAGCACGTTGCTGCAGTATTCTTCCACCGGAACAGCCACATAGCGTTGAACCGGACCTTCTATCACATAGGCGCCGCCCTTGTCGGCCAGGCTGGCCAGGGCCTGATAGGCATTTGCCCGGGGAATTCCGGTAGCCTTGGCGGCTTCATACCCGTTCATCTCCCCTTCCCGGCACAGAGCGATATACAGTTCCGATTCATGGCGTGTAAGCCCGGTTTTCATCAAACACTCCACCAGCGTCACGACCATAGCCCCTTTTGGTAGTTTTAATAACTACCACTCATTAAAACATGATCCCCTCGCCTTGTCAAGCGGATGTCATCATCCGGCAGGGCGATCCCCGAAACGGGCAAGCCGTCCGAGTTCAGGCGCAGGCAAATGAAAAAGCCGCACACCCCTCAGGGCATGCAGCCTTTTGCATTGCGGTACTCCAGGTTCTGCCGGCTTCGTCCCTCAAAACACAGGGACCATGGCGGCCTTAATGATTCTGCATCGGTATCAGTTGAGCCCATTCTCCTCAATGAACTTTTTAAGCCACTGGGCGCTCTTTTTCCATTTACGCTCCAGGGTGCCGTAGTCCACATGGAAAATGCCGAAGCGCTTGCTGTAGCCAAAGGCCCATTCGAAATTGTCTATCAGGGACCAGATATAGAAGCCTTCCAGCCTGATACCCTCGGCGATCGCCTGCCTGGCCGCCTCAAGATGGCCTTGCAGGAAGCGGATGCGATCCTCATCCTGGACCACGCCGTCCATGATGATCTCATCCTTGAAGGCAGCCCCGTTCTCGGTGATGACCATGCGGGGAGCCTGGTAATCCTTATGTATCCTTCCGAGAAGATCCAGCAGCCCCTGGGGCCAGACTTCCCAGCCCATCTCGGTATATTCGGAGCCTTCCGGCTTGACCTCATTAAGCTGGAGGATGTCTGTGCTTTCGCTTCTCCGGATCACTTTTCTGAAATAATAGTTGATGCCCAGAAAGTCCACAGGGTTCCTTCCGATGAGCTCCATATCCCCCGACCGGATGTCGGGCGCATTGAACCGTTCCCGGTAGATGGCCAGCATGTCCTCCGGATAGGTGCCCTTCAGCACCGGATCCAGGAACCACCTGTTATGATAGCCGTCCGCGAACCGGGCCGCCCTTTCATCCTCCTCGGAGGGCGAAGCCGGGTACATGGGATAGAGATTGAGCGCTATGCCGATCTGTCCATCCCTTCCCGATTGCCGGAAAGCTTCAACGGCCTTTGCATGGGCCAGCATCAGATGGTGGGAGACCTGGACGGCCAATGCCGCATCCCGCATTCCCGGCGCGTGCCGTCCGATATAGTGGCCGGCAAAGGCTGAAACCCAGGGTTCGTTCAGGGTGTTCCATTTCTTCACCCGATCCCCGAGCGCATTGAAAACGGTATAGGCGTAATCGGCAAAATAGTCGGTCGTATCCCGGTTGCCCCAACCGCCCAGTTCCTGCAGGGCCTGGGGCAGATCCCAGTGGTAAAGGGTTATCATGGGCTCGATATCGTTCTCCAGAAGCGCATCAACCAGCCTGTTATAAAAATCAAGACCCGCCGTGCTGGGCTTGCCCCTGCCCTGGGGAAAGATGCGCGGCCAGGCCACCGACATGCGATATCCTTTAAGCCCCACTTCCTTCATCAGGGCTATATCTTCCGGATACCTGTGATAATGGTCGCAGGCGATATCCCCCGTATCCCCGTTGAGTATCCTGCCGGGCGTGTGGGAAAAGATGTCCCAGATGGATGCTCCCCTTCCGCCTTCCAGGACGGCGCCTTCGATCTGATAGGAAGCAGTTGCGGTTCCGATGACGAAATCCTTTGGAAAACCATTGATGCCCACGCAAATCCCTCCCGTCATTTTCTGCTCTTCTGCCCGCGACCATAAAATATTGCTAATGCAGGCCAGACGGCAGTATGATGTGCTGTTTTCAAGAAAAAAATAGCACAAGCCTTTATGACAGTAAAGAGCATTCGGGATCTCCAGGTGAAGATAGAGATAGGCATCATAAGATTTCAATAATGTTCGCGTACCATCAATCGCCAGACAGACATGACCATACAAAGGTTTAAATAGCCATGTTTTTCATGAAATCGCTCATGACGGACTGGATAAGGGCATGACCGCGCTGGTTGGGATGGATGCCGTCCTCGCACAGGAACTGGGTGTAATCCTTCTGCATCAGGAAGGGCTGCCGGATGTCCATGAGATCGCATCCCAGGCTGCCGGCAAGGCTCATGATGCATAAGTTGTAGCATTCATGGTGACGGTAGATGCGATGCACGTCTCCCAGCCATCTGAGAATGTTCCCGGCGTTCAGGCCCCTTGTGATCCATTTGAAATACCTTTCCGGATCGATGGGCGGAAGGTTCACCAGCACCGGACGGATATTCCTTTTCCTGAGCATGCCGACCATATCGGTGATGCATTGCCTGAACCGTTCCAGCGGTGTATGACACTCGTGCTCCTTTTCCGGATCTTCTGACACCTCTTTCCAGTTGTAGTCGCAATCGTTTCCGCCAAATTCAATGATGGCGGCCTGGCAGTCGATACCCTTTTCCAGGGCACGAGCCATCATCTCCCTGGCTTTTGGGGCTGTCAGCCCGAAGTGAGAGTTGTTGCGGATATCCAGTCCCAGGTTTTTCAGGCCGTATACCGCGTTATCCTCCCTCAGCCGGGTATACCTGCCCCTGTCCTTGTCGTAGATGACCCCTTTCAGGACCGAGTCTCCCCAGATATCTATCTTTATCTTGCTGAGCGTTTCGATCATTATAATCACATCCCATGTTTTTGTTTATTATCTTATCTAGTTATTAATACTATGTTATATTATTGACCATATTAAGTCAATAATATTATTGACCACATTGTGGCATTTTATTAATCATGTTATAATTTTTTTGAGCTTTTTAAGACAAATGAGCCGAAACCAGACTTATTTTCATGAAAGGGGCTGCCTATGGAACCGGACGGTATCAGGAAGGAAATGGACACCTGGTTCTCTGATCTGAAAGACCACCGCACCCCCGACTGGGATGCGCTACCCGATTTGGATCTCTACATGGATCAGGTGATTACCTATCTGGAGCGCCAGCTGAGAATCTTTTCCCTGGATGGCGAAGACAGGCTTATCACATCCTCCATGATCAACAACTATGTAAAGCATAACTTAATGCCAAGACCCGTCCAGAAAAAATACTCACGGGAACATCTGGCCTATCTCATCGCCATTTCCGCGCTTAAGGAAGTGCTGCCCATCACCGATATTTCGAACATCATCAGGCATCAGACCGAAAGCACAGACATGGTGGAATTCTACAACCGGTTCCGCTCCATTCAGGACGATGTCCTGCGGGCAACAGCCCGGCGGGTCGAGGAAGAGTTCCTGAAAAATCACGAGGACACCGGCAGTGCCGCTGATGCCCTTGGCATGCTCGCTTTAAAGCTGGCCTACGAAGCCGGCGCCAACATCCTGGCAGCCAAAAGGCTTATCCGCATGCTGTGTTCCCCTGAGAAAGCGCAGAGCAACCCGGAAAAGGACAAGGGCAACGACAGGAAACCCGACAAAAAAAAGAAAACCGCCCATGTTGAGAGCGGTTCTTCCGATAATCCCGAATAAAAGCATCATCTGTTTTTACCGGTATTATTGTCGGTTTTCCTGCCTGTCAGGCTGATGTTCTCCGGCTTTTCCCCCGGAGACCCGCGGCAGGACCACCCGAAACGCATTGCTTCGGCCCAGGTTGACGAACTTGACCTTGCCGATGCCTTCAAAGGCACGCTTGATATTGCTGATTCCCAGCCCGTATTTCAGGAAACGCTTTTTCTCATCCACCAGGACAAGCCTCTGGTAGAGCCAGGGGTTTCTCCTGAGGGGAAAGTCGTCCTTGTTGTAGCCATATACCCGGTTGCCGCCGAAATAGGCACCGGGATTGGTTATCTCAATGCTCTTGGCGGACAGCTTGATGACAATGCCCCTGGAAGCGTCCAGGTAATCCCTGTGGACGAGGGCATTGGCGATGGCCTCTTCCACAGCGGCAAAGGGGTACTCCGCATCGTCCATCAGCTCCCGAATCCGTGCAGAAGCCCAGTCCAGAAGCCCGGGAATATTATCGGTCCGCATCTCCACATGCTGATCCAGAACGATCCGGATATGGCTGTGGGGCATATGGACAGGCATATCCCGCCCGAACAGCAAAAGGCCGCCGATGGTGGGGCAATATTCCCCGTTTCCCTTATCACCGATGAACCCGAAGGTTTCCATGAGGATCGCATTGGGCTTGTCGCCGGCGATCTGCAGTCCGGCAAAGAACCGCCTGATGCTTTCCATATCCAGCGCATCCATTCCCACATCATTCCGGATGACGGTTTCATAGCTGAGAAGCCCGTTTTCCTGGAGAATGGAGGCCAATTCCGCCCGCCGCAGGTAATCGGTGGTGGACCCCCTGCGGATGTAGAAACAGCCGTTCTGAATCACCTGGTGGGGTGCATGGCGGCTCTTGAAAATGGTGAGGACCGCCAGTTGCTTGCCCTCGTACGCCACGAAATCCACCTGGACGGGGACCGGCGGATCGGTTCGGTTATAGATGATCTGCTGGATCTGCTCTTCATGAAATTCCGATTTGTCGATGCCGAGGATGCGCTTGGTCTTATCCTCCACACCAAAGATGATGTGCCCTCTGCCGCCCTTGGAGTTGGCAATGGCGGTGACATCCTTCACAAGTTCCTTCCTGTCGCTTTCCGTGCTCAGCTTCAGACAGGCCTTGAAATCCAGTTTCTCGCCTTCTTCCCTGGAAAGCAGCTGCTTTAATTTTTGGACATCCACGGAACCACCATCGCCTCCATCCCTGACATGGGCCTTCCGGCCCCGGGTGTCAGATATAGGTTATCTCGTATGCCTTCCAGCTGGCATTCAGAAGATCGGACTGCATGAGAATATTGTAGGTATACTTCATTTTTACGTGTTCCAGCTGATCATCGGCCAGGCTGAACCTGATCTCCACCTCTTTGTCATTGAGCTTTCCGACTCCGATGTATTCGGCGCCGGGCTCCACATTGGCATACTGCAGGAATTCAGCAACAAACACACCCTCAGCCAGCTTTTTCCGGTTTCTTTCATACATGACCTCACCGGAACTGAACAGGTACTTTTTCAAGCATCATTCCCCCCCTAAATGATAGGATACCTGTCTAATCTCTTTCAGGTAATTCAGTTTCTCATACCTTTTATCAAATCTCTCCGCAATGTAGCGGTTCGAGATATCGGAAAACCGCTCAAGATTCTCTGAAGAAAGGTTAAAACTGAAGACACCCGCCTGATCGGAGCAAAGTACATGCAGTATGGCCTTGGCCGTGCCAATGGTCACAGGGAGCGCATCGCCGTCGTTTTTGGCACAAACCTCGCAGATGAAGCCGCATTTCTTAAAACTGAAGTATATGGTTTCAAGCTCTTTGGTGTGACAATTCGCACAGCTTGTCACGTGGGGCGGATAGCCGCAAACCTGCGCAAGCTTCATACTGAAGGCTGAGGATATCAGCATGGGCTCCCTGCCCTTGTTCAGCGCATTCAGTCCATGCAGAAGAAGATTCAGCACCCTGCCCGTGGTCTGGTCATCGGTGCATGCATCCGATGCCAGCTCCATCATATGGGCGGCATATGTAAATCTTTCCAGGTCATTGGCCAGGTTAAAAAAGGAAGTCAGGATATCGCACCCGTTCAGGCTGTAACTGTTGCGGCCCTTATACAGGATATACTGGCCATAGGTCAGGATCTGCGTCCCATAGGCCTGCCTGCCGTTTTTCCTCGCCCCCCTGGCCGAAACCGAAATTTTTCCGATGTCCTCTGTCATCAGGGTGATGATCTTGTCGGCATCGTCCACATAAACCTCTTTTATGACCAGGCCCTTCGTCCGGATAAGCGCCATGGCAGGCTCCTCTCTATGATTTATACCCAAGTTCGTTGAGCATATAATCACTATTGCGCCAGTCTTCCTTGACTTTGACCCAGAGCTTGAGCACAACCTTCATGCCGAACAGCCGTTCAATATCCTCCCTGGCCCGGATACCAATCCTCTTCAGCATTTCGCCGCCCTTTCCGATGATGATGGCCTTATGGGAGGCCTTTTCACAGTAGATATTGGCATCGATGCCCAGGATATTCCTCTCCTCGTTCTCATTGTAGCGCACCACTTCGATGCCAACCCCGTGAGGCACCTCGTCATCCAGAAGCTCCAGCATTTTCTCCCTGATAAGCTCCTGGACCAGAACCTTGGCAGGCTGATCGGTCAGCATGTCGTCGGGGTAGAGCTTTTCTCCTTCAGGAAGGTATTTCTTCAGAATACCGAACATCAGCTCCACCGTTCTGGGATCGGTTGCGCTGATGGGAACGATCTCCCTGAAATCATGGGCCTTGCTGTACATGTCAATCAAAGGCAGAAGACTGGACTTTTCAACCAGATCCACCTTGTTGATGGCCAGGATGACCGGTGTGTCGACTTTTTTCAGGGCAGATATGATGGACTGGTCGCCGGGACCGATTTCATTCTCGGTGGCCTCCACCATGTACAGGACGATATCCACATCATCCAGGGTATCCATGGCCGCATTCATCATGAATTCGCCCAGCTTGTTCTTGGGCTTGTGGATGCCGGGGGTATCCACGAAGACCATCTGGAAATCTTCCCGTGTCACGACGGTCCGTATGTTGTGCCTGGTGGTTTGCGGCTTCCTGGAAATAATGGAGACCTTCTCGCCTGTCAGAAGATTCAGCAGCGTGGATTTTCCCACGTTAGGTCTTCCGATAATGGTGATAAAACCCGATTTGAATGCCATCGCTTTCCTCCCGCCCTTTTCCTAATCTGATCGAGGTTATCGTCAATCTGCGTTTGGTTTGGATTTCAGGACAAACTGGTTTGGCAGCAGCTCCCGGAACGCGTACTCCGCATACTCACCGTTACGGTTGCTCAGATAGAGGGGCATGTCTTCCGAGCAGAATTCGCTCATCACCTGGCGGCATATTCCGCAGGGCTGTGTGGGGCCCTCGCTGTCACTGGAGACCGCCACGGCCAGGATCCTTCTGGCACCATCGGAAACAGCCTTGGCAATGGCCGTTCTCTCGGCGCAGATGGTTGCACCAAACGAGGCATTCTCGATATTGCAGCCTGTATAAACCTTCCCGTTGTCGGCGAGGACGGCGGCACCTACATGGAACCCGGAATAGGGCACATAGGCATGCTGCTGCGCCCTGAGGGCCATATCCACCATTTCCCGGGCCGAAAGGCCTTCCATTATTCTGTCATTGTCCTGAGCGCCCTTGCTCATATCCATTCCCCCCGAACATGCTGATTCCCGGCCAGGAAATCCTGTCAACCGGTGACCGCTTTCACGCGATCTCATGATTGAGCATTTCCATTTTACCATGTAATAGGATGCCAAGGTAGACTCTTTTTATGAGGGCTGCATCCTGCATCCCACACTTTTTACAAAAAATTTCAGTTCATACAGTACAAAAACCCCTTGTTTTTTTCCCAATGCGTGATATACTATATAAAGCCATTATGATTTTGGATTGTTACAAATCGAACTCTGCCCCAGTCCTCCTTTAAATATCGGATGAGGGTCCCAGTTTCGAGTTTTGTATCATCCGAAATAGTTTAAGGAGGTTTTGAAAGAGATGGCAGACAAGCAGCTGAAGTGCAAAGATTGCGGCGCAGAGTTCGTCTTTACAGAAGGTGAGCAGGCTTTTTACAAGGAAAAGGGCTTTGAAAACGAGCCCCAGAGATGTCCGGAATGCAGGAGGGCCAGAAAGGCTCAGAGAATGGCAAATCGCGACAGGTATTAATTTCCGGTAACGCTGTGATGACAAAGGAGAGTAGCAACTCTCCTTTTTTGCTGCCCTGAAAATGAAAAAAGCCGGCCGGCAAAAAATCCGGCCGGGCGTATCCTTATTCCTGCTTTCTTTTGATCACAATACCTGTTCCATCGGCATCGATGAGCGCCGTATCCCCTTCCGCGATTTCTCCGTTGATGATCATCCTGCCAAGCCCTGTTTCCACGATCTTCTGGATGTATCGCCTGATGGGGCGTGCGCCGTATACGGGCGACCAGCCTTCCTCCACCATCCGCTCCAAAGCCCGTTCCGTGGTCTCGATACGGATATGCCGATCTTCCAGGCGTTTGGAAAGGCTTTCCAGCACCAGACCGACAATGGCCCTGATCTCCTTTCTGGTGAGGGGTTTGAAGAGGACGATTTCATCGACGCGATTGAGGAATTCCGGCCTGAACCCCCTTCTCAGCAGGGACATCACCCTCTCCCTCACATCTTCGCTCAGTTCACCCTCTTCGTTGGCACCCTCCAGCAGGATATCGCTTCCGATGTTGGAGGTCATGATGATGACCGTGTTCTTGAAGTTTACCACACGCCCCTGGCTATCGGTGAGCCGTCCGTCATCCAGGATCTGGAGCAGAAGATTGAAGACATCGGGATGGGCCTTTTCAATCTCATCAAAGAGGATGACACTGTAGGGCTTTCTGCGCACGGCCTCGGTCAGCTGTCCGCCCTCCTCGTATCCCACATAACCGGGTGGTGCGCCTATGAGGCGTGCCACCGCATGCTTTTCCATATACTCGCTCATGTCTATTCGGACCATGTTGTCCTCGGAATCAAACAGTGCTTCCGACAAGGCTCTGGCCAGTTCGGTCTTGCCAACGCCCGTGGGCCCCAGGAATATGAAGGAACCGATGGGGCGTTTGACGTCCTTCAGTCCTGCCCTGGCGCGCAGTACCGCATCGGCGACGGCCTGGACCGCCTCATCCTGGCCTATCACCCGTTTGTGCAGGATCCTGTCCAGGTTGAGAAGCTTTTCCCTCTCTTCCTCCATCAGGCGTGTCACCGGGATGCCGGTCCACCTGGAGATGATTTCCGCTATCTCTTCCTCGGTGACCTCCTCCTTGAGCATGCGGCCCGCCAGTTCCTTCTGCTTCTGTTTCTCAGCCGCAAGCCGGGATTCCAGCTCGGGCAGCCTGCCATGCTTCAGAACGGCCAGCCGTTCAAGGTCATAATGCCGCTCTGCCTGCTCTATCTCCAGCCGTACCTGCTCGATTTGCTCCTTCAGTTCCTTTTCCCGCCGGATGTATTCCTTTTCCAGTTCCCACTGGGCCTTCATCCGGTTGGCCCGATCCTTGAGCCCGGCGATCTCGTCCTCGATGGAAGCAAGACGTTCCTGGGATCCCCTGTCGGTTTCCTTTTTCAGGGCCTGCGCCTCGATCTCCAACTGCATGATGCGCCGGCTGATCTCATCCAGTTCGGAAGGCATGCTGTCAATCTCGGTCCTCAGCATGGCGGCCGCCTCGTCCATCAGGTCAATGGCCTTGTCGGGAAGGAAGCGATCGGTGATATACCGGTTGGACAGGACCGCGCAGGCAATGATGGCATTGTCGGTTATCCTCACGCCATGGTGTATCTCAAAGCGCTCCTTTAAGCCCCTTAAGATGGATATGGTATCCTCCACCGTGGGCTGATCCACGAGCACGGTCTGGAAGCGCCGCTCCAGGGCGGCATCCTTCTCGATATACTTCCTGTATTCATCCAGAGTGGTGGCGCCTATGCAATGGAGCTCGCCCCTGGCCAGCATGGGCTTGAGGATATTGCCGGCATCCATGGCGCCTTCTGCCCTTCCGGCCCCAACAATATTGTGAATTTCATCGATGAATAGGATGATGCGGCCATCCGACTGCTCAATTTCCTGGAGAACCGCTTTCAGGCGTTCCTCGAACTCGCCACGGAACTTGGCGCCCGCAATCAGCGCACCCATGTCCAGCGCAAAGATGGTCTTGTTCTTGAGCCCATCGGGCACATCGCCCTTGAGAATGCGCTGGGCCAGGCCTTCCACAACTGCTGTTTTACCCACGCCGGGCTCTCCGATCAGAACCGGGTTGTTCTTGGTCCTTCGGGAAAGGATCCGGATGACGCGGCGGATCTCCGCATCACGGCCAATAACCGGGTCAAGTTTTCCCTTTCTGGCCAGCTCCACCAGGTCGCGCCCGTATTTCTCCAGGGCCTGGTAGCTCATCTCCGGGTTCTGGCTGGTCACGCGGCGGCCGCCCTTAATCCGGGCCAGAGCCTCTTCAAAGCGCTCCCGGTCAACGCCGTACTGCTGCATCAGCCCCTTGATGTAACCGTTCCTTTCCTGCATGAGCGCCAGAAAGATATGTTCCACACTGACATATTCGTCCTGCTGTTTTTTCGCTATGTCCTCGGCCGCAAGCAGGATCTGGTTGAACCGCCGGGTGGCATAGACATTGGAAGCTGCTGCGCCATATACCTTGGGTTGCCTTTCCAGTTCGCTCCTGATCCGTCCGCCCAGTTCCTGCGGGCTGATACCCAGTGACAGGAGGATTCTGGGTATCAGCCCGTCTTCCTGCTCAACCAGGGCAAGGGCCATATGTTCCGCATCCACCTGCTGATGGTCCATGCGGATGGCAATCTGCTGGGACTCAACCAACGCCTGCTGCGCTTTTTCTGTAAATCGTTCAAGATTCATAAAACCACCTCAATTCCGATGCTGTCCCCTAAAAAAGCAGGGAACCCCTTGTCTTTTTTCTCAGCCATCCTGCCATTCTGTAAAGCCAATCAGCCAATCTGCCCTCAGGATTCATCCCGCAGTTGCTCATACAGCCTCCGCTGTTTCGGAGTCAGCGTCGGCGGATTGACCAGGCGTACGGTCAGGTAGAGATCACCGCGTCCGCCTGCCGGCGTGTAATAACCTTTCCCGGGAATCCTGATCTTGCCGCCGCTCTGAATGCCTTCTGGCACGCGCACAAGGATCCTGCCGTCGGGCGTATCGACGGTCTGCTCGCCGCCAAGGGCCGCAATCCACGGCAGAACCGGCAAATCCATGATGAGGTCGTGGCCGCTCAGCTTCAGGCCATCCTCAGAAAAGCGGACAACCAGGTACAAATCACCGTTTGGCCCGCTGCCGATACCCTTTCCGCCGAGGCCTTGCAGGCGAATCTTCCCGCCTGGCTGGATGCCCCTGGGAATCTTTATGGCCAGCGTTTTCCGTCCATCGGGGGTATCGATGGCAATCCGGCGTTCGGCGCCCTTGAGCCCGTCGGTGACCGGTATGGTGACCTCAACTTCCCTGTCCTCCCCTTTTGCAGACCCATGGGTTCCGGCACGATAGGCTCTGAAGCCCGCAGCATCCCTGCCGAATCCATCCATCCCCAGGCCGCCGAAAAGATCATCGATGTTCAGGCCACCGGGACCGAAAAACAGGTTGAAGAAATCACTGAAACCGCGGCCATTGCCGCTTCTGAACTCATACCGCGTATTTCCGAAGCCGAATTGGGAAGGGTCAAAGTCAAAGCCGTTGGCAAAATTAAACCGGCTTCCCAACTGGTCGTATTTCTTCCGGTTTTCAGGGTTGCCAAGCACCTCATAGGCCTCATTGATCTGTTTGAACTTTTCCTCATACTCCTTATTGCCCGGATGGGCATCCGGATGGTATGCCTTGGCCAGTTTCCGGTATGCCTTCTTAATCTGTTCCTGCGTCGCATCCCTTGGAACGCCCAGAATCTCGTAGTAGTCGCGGTATTGCATCGACGCACCTCCTTGCGCCGGATTTAACTTTGACTTTCTTTGACTTTAAATTATTATAATGATAATCTCAGGAAATTTCAATATTTTTAATTAATTTGTCCGTTTCATCATATCATAATCTCGTTATGGTTTTTTATATCACGTTTATTGCCGCAGTGAGCCCCGCGGCCGCAGGCTTTTCAGGCCCGCTCCGCGCCCATCGCCGACAATCGTTCTGTTTTATTGTCAGAAGGATTGGTAAATATTAATAAATACATAAGCTGGGAGGAATATACGATATGGCCCGTAAAGAGATCATTGCGCTTATCCTGGCCGGCGGTCAGGGAAGCCGCCTTGGCGTTCTCACCCATAACATTGCAAAACCGGCTGTTCTATATGGAGGCAAATACAGAATCATCGATTTTACACTGAGCAACTGCATCAATTCCAATATCGACACCGTTGGTGTTCTCACCCAGTATCAGCCACTGAAGCTTCACTCCCATATCGGCATCGGAAAGCCCTGGGACCTGGATCGCATGAACGGCGGCGTCACCATTCTGACTCCCTACCAGCGTTTTGAAAAGGGAGAATGGTATTCCGGAACGGCGGATGCCGTGCTCCAGAACATCAATTACGTGGAAGAGATTTCCCCCAAGTACGTCCTCATCCTCTCCGGAGATCATATCTATAAAATGAACTATTCCGAAATGCTGGAATTCCATAAGAAGAAAAACGCCGATGCCACTATCTCGGTGATCGATGTTCCCTATGAAGAGGCCAGCCGCTATGGGATCATGAACATAACCGACAGCAACAAGATTTTCGAGTTCGAGGAAAAACCCAAAAACCCCAAAAGCACGCTGGCTTCCATGGGCATCTATATCTTCAACTGGAACATCCTGAAGGAGTATCTGCTGAAGGATCATGATAATCCCAATTCAGAACACGACTTTGGAAAGAACATCATTCCGGCCATGCTGAAGGACGGGAAAAAACTTTATGCCTACCAGTTTGTCGGATACTGGCGGGACGTGGGAACCATTCAGGCCTATTGGGAGTCCAATATGAACCTGATCGACCGCATCCCCGAGTTCAACATGTACGATCCCTACTGGAAGATCTACACGCCCAACCCGGTGTACCCGGCCCATTTCATCGGTGAGACCGGAAAGGTGACAAAGTCCATCATTGCGGAGGGCTGCATGATCTTCGGTACCGTCCGCAATTCGGTGATATTCCCCGGCGTAACCGTCCAGGAAGGTGCCGTCATCCAGGATTCCATCATCATGTCCGATGCGTTTATCGGCACCTATGCGGAGATCAACTGTGCCATCATCGGCGAGGGCAGCGTTATCGGCAACCATGTGCGCTGCGGTGTGGGCGAGTTTGCGGAAAATCTCTACAATCCCAAGGTCTACAACACGAACATCACCGTCATAGGCTCCAACACGGTCATACCCAACGGCACCACCATCGGCAGGAATGTGGTCATTGATAATTTTGTTATACCGCAGGATTTCACCACCAGCGAAATCCCTTCCGGCGGCTATCTGATGAAGGGAGGAAACGACCAATGAAAAGAGCCATGGGCATTATCCTGACAGGCGGAAAAAACAACCGGCTGAAAGAACTGTCCGTAGAGCGTTCCATCGCAGCCATCCCCTTTGGCGGAAAATATCGGGCCATCGATTTCACCCTGTCCAACATGGTGAACTCCGGCATCGTCAATGTGGGCGTCCTGACCCAGTACAGCATCCGTTCCCTCATCGATCATCTGGGTTCGGGCAAGGAATGGGACCTGGACAGGAAAAATGAAGGTCTGAGGATCTTCCCCCCCTATCTCTCGGAGTTTGGAAACGGATGGTATAAGGGCAGCGCAGACGCTATTTATAATAACATGACCTTCCTGGAAAGAAGCGACGAGGAGTTTGTCGTGATCGCCAACGGCTACGCCATCTATAACATGGATTATACCCCCATGCTTGAGCAGCATGTGGACAAGGATGCGGACATCACCATCGCCTGCCGTGCCCTGGACGATCTGACCGAAAACGACAAGAAGACACTGGGGATCGTGGAGATTGACGAGGACAGCAGAATCGTGGATTTCAAGGAAAAGCCCCTGAATCCCACCGGCAGTCTCGGATCCATGGGCGTTTACATCATGAAGCGCAAGTTCCTGATCGAACTGATGCAGGACAGCGCCGCCAAGGGTTATACCGATCTGGTCATGGACATCATCATTCGCAGCATAGACAGCATGCGCATTTACGCCTACATCTTCAAGGGATACTGGAGACCCCTCAACAGCATCCAGCTCTATTACCGGGCCAATATGGACCTGCTGGATCCCAGGGTTCGCCGCGAGCTTTTGATGGACAGGCGTAAGATCTATACCAAGGTAAAGGATGAAGCGCCTGCCAAATACAACGAGGAGGCGGATGTCAAAAACTCCGTCATCGCCGACGGCTGCATCATTGAAGGGAAAGTGGAAAACAGCGTTCTGAACAGGGGCGTCCGTGTCATGAAGGGCGTGCATATCAAAAACAGCATCCTCATGCAGGGCTCCACCGTCGAGGAAGGCGCACAGCTCAATTACTGCATCCTGGATAAGGGAGTCACCATCACGGCCGGAAAAACCCTCATCGGCGACCAGGAATGGCCGCTGATTGTGGGAAAGAAGATCACAGTCTGAGAACCATAAAGAAAGAGCCGTTTCGGTTGAAACGGCTTTTTTCATGTTCTGCACCGATATCTGCTTTACATTTCCCGTTACCATCCGGTATCCTCGGATTCGTGCTTCTTTCTCCGGGTCATCAGGTCATAAACCGCTTTCCTGCAGTCCTTACCCTCAAACAGGATCCGATAGGCTTCCAGGCAGATGGGCATGCTGATCTGGTACCGGTCCATCAAGCCTTTAACGGCTCTCGTGGCGGATATGCCCTCAACCACCATCTTGACGCTGGCCACGGCTTCCTCGGGGGTATACCCTTTGCCGATAAGATTTCCCGCTCTCCAGTTGCGGCTGTGGCGGCTGGTGCAGGTCACAATCAGGTCCCCAATGCCGGTCAGCCCGGAAAATGTCTTGGCATTGGCTCCCATGGCCGTTCCCAGGCGGGCGATCTCGGTGATACCCCGGGTCATCAGGGCAGCCTTGCTGTTGTCGCCGTAGCCCAGGCCATCGCTGATACCGGCGCACAGGGCAATGATGTTCTTCAATGCGGCTCCGATTTCAGCCCCTATGATGTCCGAGCTGGTGTACACCCTGAAACTGGGTGACATGAACAAGTCCTGGACCTTCATGGCTGCATCCTGATCCGGACAGGCTGCCACCACCGTGGTAGGAATACCGATGGCTACCTCTTCGGCATGGCTTGGCCCGTACAAGGCTACAACCCTTACCCCGGGCGCTTCCTCCAGCACAACCTGGCTCAGCCTTTTTCCGGTCTCCTCCTCTATTCCCTTTGAACACAGAACCACGATATCATTGGGGGAAAGATACGGCGCCAAAAGCCTTGCATTTTCCCGGACAGTCTGGGACGGGAGCACAATAACCACGAAATCATGCCCCTCCAGGCAAGCTTTCAGATCGGACGTGAAGACCACCGTTTCCGGAACCTTGACCCCCGGAAGCTTTTCCTTATGCTCCCTCTCCCTGTTGAGCAGATCCACTTCCTCCTGGAAACGGGACCAGACGCGGACCTGATGCCCGTTGTTCGAAAGCAGAACGGAAAGGCTGGTTCCCCAGCTCCCGGCACCTATGATAGAAACCACTGACATATGCATCCATTCCTTTCATCAAGCTGTAATATCGCTTCTGTCGGCAGGCTTCCCGTGCCGTCATTCCCCTGACGGTTTATCCTTGAAACTCAGTTTCTTTTCATTACCCTCCAACAGGCGCCTGATATTGGAGGCATGCCTGATGATGATCAGCAATCCCAGGAGAACGCCGGTCAGAACGAGAAGGAGCGGTTCGCCCATGAGCCAGGCCACAAGCGGAAAGGCCGCGCCGCCGATGATGGATCCGAGGGAAACATACCTGGTTATGGCCACAATCACGATGAACGCCAGGAGGCAGATCAACGCTGCCAGGGGCGAAAACATCAGAACAACGGAAAAAGCCGTCATAACCCCCTTGCCTCCCTTGAAGCCGAAATACAGGGGCCAGTTATGCCCAATCACGGCCATAATGCCTGCGGCATATTCGCCCCCATACACCCCGGCGGCAGTCTCGCCGGGCAGCCACCGGCCAATCAGACAGGCCAGGATGCCCTTCAGGAGATCACCGACTACCACAATGGCGGCAGCTGTTTTCCCCAGCGTCCTTAAGGTATTGGTGGCGCCGGCGTTTCCGCTGCCGTATTGGCGTACATCCTTCTTATAGAACAGTTTTCCAACAACCAGAGAGGTATTGATGCTGCCTAGGAGATACCCTGCCACAGCAGAAAGCAAAATCCATATCATGTCTTGTCACCCTTCTCCCTGACGGTAAACCATATGGGCGTCCCTTCAAACCCGAAATTGCTCCTGAGGGTGTTTTTCAGGTACCTTTCATAGGAGTAATGCATCAATTCTGCGTCATTGACAAAAAGCACAAAGCTCGGAGGCCGTATACCGGTCTGTGTCATGTAATAGATCTTCAGCCTCTTGCCCTTGTCGGAGGGTGGCTGAACCATGGCGATGGCTTCGTTGAGCACATCGTTCAGGACACCGGTCTGAATTCTCAGGCTGGCCTGGTCGAATACATAATCTATCAGTTCGAACAGCCTGTGGACGCGCTGCCCCGTCTTCGCGGAAACAAAGACAATGGGCGCATAGTTCATGTATTCCAGGTCCTGGCCGACCTTTTTGCGGTATTCCTCCAGCGTTCCGGTCTGCTTCTCAACCAGATCCCACTTATTGACCACAATGATGGAGGCCTTGCCCTGTTCATGGGCATATCCTGCAATACGGGTATCCTGCTCGGTCACACCGTCCCGGGCATCCAGCATGATGAGGCAGACATCGGCCCGGTCCACGGCTGCCCATGAGCGAAGCACGCTGTATTTCTCGATTTCATCATCCACCCGGCTCTGCCGCCTGATGCCGGCAGTATCGATGAACACATAGCGCTTGCCGTTCACTTCAAAATGCGTATCAATGGCATCCCTCGTGGTGCCGGGGATGTCGCTGACAATCACCCGTTCTTCGCCCAGTATCCTGTTGATGATGGAGGATTTACCCACATTGGGCCTGCCGATGACAGCCACCTTGATGGCGTCCTCGTCCTCGCACAGCTCCTCGGCACTGGGAAAATGCTCATAAACCGCATCAAGGAGCTCGCCAATCCCCAACCCGTGAATGGAAGAAATGGGATAGATCTCGCCCATACCCAGGTTGTAGAACTCATAGATATCCGCAGGCGGCTGGCCCGGATTGTCCACTTTATTGACAGCCAACAGAACCGGTTTATCCGCTTTTCTCAGGATATTGGCCACTTCCTCATCCAGGGCTGTCAGGCCAGTTTTCATGTCCACCAGCATGATGATCACATGGGCCATGTCAATGGCGATGTGGGCCTGCTGGATCATCTGCTGCTTGATATAGTCGTCGGTGTTGGGCTCAATGCCGCCGGTATCAATGATGGTAAACTTCCGGCCTCTCCATTCGCTTTCAGCATATATCCTGTCCCGCGTGACGCCGGGAGTATCATCGATGATGGATATCCTTCGTCCTGCCAGGTAATTAAAAAATGTCGACTTACCGACATTTGGCCTTCCGACGATGGCAACAATTGGTTTTGACAAGTTCCTTTACCTCCGTATCGCTTGTTGGTTTTCATGCAGTGTGGGCTTTGGGAACAGTTTCCGTCTCGCATATACATTCTACCCGCTTTTCGAAAAGATATCAAGGAAGAGGGAACATGGCAGAAGATTTTGCCCGGCGTATGAATGTAAATGCAGCACAGGTGCCGGGAACCCGTAAAAGCCGGCCGCTGTGCTGCACGGCTGCAAAACATCAGGCTATTCGAATGGGGGTTGGCTGAACTCACTGCGCTCAAACAGCGGCCGACCTTGTCCCATTCTCGCAGGATGTTTTGGCACCTAATCGCAATGCGCCTTAACTTTTACGGGCTCCCTTTCTGGTGTCCAAGCGAGTATCGGAGTGGGAAATAATCCCGTCGGCCGGGAACCCGCGAAGCCATCATTTGTGCTGCTTTGTGTCAATGAACCAGAAGGACCGCCCCTGGTACAACAAAACGAGCCGGCACCTGGCGGAGCCGGCTCGTTCAAAGCCTTCGTAATCCTTATTTGATTTCGACAACGGCGCCAACTTCCTTGAACTTGGCAGCGATAGACTCTGCCTCTTCCTTGGATACGCCTTCCTTGATGGTGCTGGGTACCTTTTCGGTAACATCCTTGGCTTCCTTCAGACCCAGGTTGGTGATCTCGCGAACAACCTTGATAACCTTGATCTTCTCGGGACCAGCATCCTTCAGGATAACATCGAATTCGGTCTTCTCCTCAGCGGGAGCAGCAGCGCCGCCAGCAGCAACAGGGCCGGCTGCTACAGCAACAGGTGCGGCAGATACGCCGAATTCCTCTTCAATAGCCTTAACAAGCTCCTTAAGCTCGAGAATGGACAGGGCTTTGATCTCTTCAATGAACTTTGTGATCTTTTCGCTCATCTTCATATCCTCCTATTCTTTGCTAAAATCGGTTTACCGATAAAGTGTTCTGCGACAGGTTATGCTTCCTGTGCCTGCTCCTGCTTTTCAGCAATAGCATTGAGAGCAATGGCAAGACCATAGAGCGAGCTCTGCAGGCTGCCAATAAGTCTTCCAAGCAGTTCTTCCCTGGACGGGGTCTTGGCCAGCTCTTCCACACCGGCAAGGTCGATGACTTTGCCTTCTACCATACCGGCCTTGATTTCCAGTTTCTCATAGTCTTTGGCAAACTGGACGAGCAGCTTGGAAGGAGCAACCGGATCGTTTTCGCTGATGGCAATGGCCGTAGGACCTTCCAAATACTTTGTCAGCTCGCTGTAGGGCGTATCTTTCACGGCAAAGCTGATGATGGAGTTCTTGTAGACCCTGTATTCAATACCTGCTTCACGCATGGCCTTTCTCAGCTTGGTGTCCTGCTCAACGGTAAGGCCTCTGTAATCAGCGAGCACAAAGGACTGGGCGTTGACGATCTTGCCGTTCAGCTTTTCCACCTCAGCCTTTTTCTGCTGCAGTATTTTTTCACTGGGCATTTGAGCACCTCCTTGATGAGAGAATTGGTTTTCCAACGGTTATCCAGGGCTCCAGCATGAAACTTTCATTTCACAACAAAAAACCCTTCCGCGATCCAAACCGTAGACTGCGAAAGGGCATACCAATACCACTTTTCTCTAACCTCGGCAGGATGATATACGTTACACCCCGAAGGGTTCCTGCTGTCTACGGTTAAGATCACAAACGTTATTCTATAGGATTTCAGCCAATCAGTCAAGCACTTTCTGCTGATTGATGCGGATACCAGGTCCCATGGTGGATGAGATGGTAACGCTCTTCAGGTACTGACCCTTGGCTGCAGCCGGCTTAGCCTTGATGATGGCTTCCATCAGCGTGCGGAAATTATCACGCAGCTTTTCGGTGCCGAAGGACACCTTGCCGATGGGGCAGTGGATGATATTGGTCTTGTCGAGACGGTACTCGATCTTACCGGCCTTGATATCGGCAATGGCCTTGGCAATGTCCATGGTAACCGTTCCGGCCTTCGGGTTGGGCATGAGTCCCTTGGGACCGAGGACACGACCCAGACGTCCGACAACACCCATCATATCCGGGGTTGCCACAACCACATCAAAATCAAACCAGTTTTCATTCTGAATCTTGGCCACCAAATCTTCGGCACCTACATAGTCGGCACCGTTCTGTTCGGCCTCGGTAGCCTTTTCGCCTTTGGCGAACACCAGCACGCGCACGGTCTTACCTGTACCATGGGGAAGAACCACAGCGCCCCTTACCTGCTGGTCTGCGTGCCTGGAGTCAACGCCCAGCTTGACGTGTACTTCCACTGTTTCATCGAACTTTGCTCTTGCTGCCTTCTGAACCAGGTCAAATGCCTCGGTGGGTTCATACAGTTTGGTTCTATCGACAAGCTTGAGACTTTCCAGATACTTCTTGCCTCTCTTCATGATTATCACTCCTTTGTGGTCATTGAAAAATCGGGAATTGCTCCCTCCCACATCTTATGGGACAGCCTATCAGTCTTCGACTACAACGCCCATGCTCCTGGCTGTGCCCGCAATCATGCTTATAGCTGCTTCCAGGCTGCCCGCGTTCAGGTCAGGCATCTTCATCTCAGCAATCTTGCGAACCTCTTCCCTGGAGATCTTGGCCACCTTATCCCTGTTGGGTCTGGCGGAGCCGCTCTCGATCTTGCACGCCTTCTTGATCAGGACGGCAGCCGGAGGAGTCTTCGTAATGAATGAGAATGAACGATCTGCATAAACGGTGAGTACCACCGGAATTACCAACCCTGCATCCTTTGCGGTTCTCTCATTGAATTCCTTACAGAATTGCATGATATTAACGCCGTGTTGTCCGAGGGCTGGTCCAACCGGTGGAGCAGGTGTTGCCTTACCTGCGGGGAGCTGCAGCTTTACATAGCCCAAAACCTTTTTTGCCATTAATAATCCACCTCCCAGTGTATTTGCCTTTTTTCAGGCCTCTATTCAAGTGCTTAAGCGCACATGAAAGCAAAACATGCTTGTTCTGTCGAGAAAGCGCCTTCCAGGCGCCTCCGACAGCCCTATTCCTTGTGTGTGACGAATAACCTGCTACAGCTTCATAATCTGGACAAAATCGAGTTCAACAGGAGTTTCTCTGCCAAACATGGAGACCATGACACGTACCTTTTTCTTGTCCATGCTGATCTCCTCAACGGTACCAATAAAGCTTTCCAGGGGTCCGTCGATAACGCGGACGCTGTCACCAACTTCATAATCCACAACCGTCTCAACCTGTTCCACACCCATCATGCGGACCTCTTCATCTGACAGGGGAACAGGCTTGGATCCCGGACCTACAAAACCGGTCACGCCTCTGGTATTGCGTACTACATACCATGATTCGTCGGTCATGATCATCTTTACCAATACGTAGCCCGGAAAAACCTTCTTGAGGGTCGCCCGCTTCTTGCCGTCCTTGATCTCGATCTGCTCCTCCATGGGAACGACCACATCGAGGATATAATCCTGCATTTTCCGGTTTTCTACAATCTTCTCGATATTGGCCTTTACCTTGTTCTCGTATCCTGAGTAGGTATGGACCACATACCATTTTGCTTCATCTGCCATCAAAAAGCGGAGACAAAAAGCTCCTGCCCTCCTTCCGCTTTTACTTCCCGAATATGGCCTGGAACAAGAGGCCCAATCCGGCATCAGCGATCCAAACTACAACACCAACGACCAGGCATGCCGTAAAGACGATCAGAGTGTGATTAATCAGTTGCTGTCTTGTAGGCCAGATGACCTTTTTCATCTCTGTGCGAATTTCTTTGAAAAACCTGCTTATACGCTTGGTAAACGTGACTTTTTCCTTCTGATCGGTCATGGATAACAACTCCCAATTCGTTATTTGGTTTCCCTGTGCAGAGTGTGCTTACGGCAAAACCTGCAGTACTTGTTCAGTTCGATCCTGTCAGGGTCGTTCTTCTTGTTCTTCATGGTATCATAGTTTCTCTGCTTGCATTCTGTACAAGCCATGGTTATTCTGACTCTCATTTCTGGAACACCCCTATGCATTAACTATGTTATTTTTTTGCACAAAAAAAAAGCTGGCAAAGCAATATTGAGTCTAACATATCCAAAGCCTGATGTCAAGCGTTTCACGGAATATCCTTCGCGGTTTAAGGCATTCCGTGTCAAATCAGGCCGATTCTCCCAAAGTTCATGGCCATGAGGCCCATATCCGGAAATCCTGCCCATTTCCGGGCACAGCCTGTCGGGTCGGGAAATGCACAGGGCAGGGTTCGCAGCATCCCTGCCCCGCATATCAAGACGTTTATTTTGCACTCGCCGTTTTTGCCTTCAGGCGGATGGTTCTCAGCCAATGCCACAGGTTGGCCGCAATAAATACGGAGGAATACGTTCCCGAGATGCACCCGATGATCAGGGAAAAGCTGAAGCCTTTCAGGGATGTGATATTGTTGGCCGCTGAAAAGATGTAGAGCACAGCGACACTGAGCAGGGTGGTCAATGTGGTATTGATGGTTCTGGACAGCGTTTGCCAGATGCTCACATTGACAATGGTTCCAATCTCGGATTTCTGCATGACTTTGGCGTTCTCACGGATCCTGTCATAGACGATAATGGTGTCATTGATGGAATAACCGATGATGGTCAGGATGGCCGCGATGAACACATCATTGAATGGAAGCCTGAAGGCCACATATACTCCCAGCATCACCGCGCAATCGTGGAGCAGGGCGATAACCGCGCAAACTGCCGCCGAAAAACCGCTCATGATGCTGAAACGCCATGCCACATAGATCAGGATCAATACCGATGAAATCAGTACGGCCAGCAAGCCCTTGCCCAGGGTCTCCTTGCCGATGGACGGCTCGATGCTGACCACCTCGTTATTGGGGCTGTCCAGGATCACCGGGAAGCCTTCCTTGACCAAAGTATCCCTCACAAGCTGCTCCTCATCCGGAGTCAGAGGCGTCTGGCTGGCCACATCGATCCTGAGCATGATGGTCTTCTTTGCCGTTCCCTGGCTGCCGGACACGGTCTCCATCACACTGGTATTAACCTTTTTATTCAAGGCCGCCTCAAGCCTCACAGCGGCCAGGTTGGCATCCACCATCTGCTCGCATTCAATGGACATCCTGGTGCCGCCCCTGAAGGTGATATCCAGCACTGCTCCGTTGATGAGGTAGAGCACCAGAAATATCAGCAAAAGAACTCCGCTGATGGTGAAAAATATCTTTCTGTTTTTAACAAAATCAAATCTTGTCATGCCTCGGCTCCCCCTTCCCTGATTCCGTAGAATTTCTTATTGCGGGCAAACCCGAAGGCCGACACGGATTTCAGCAGGGCCTTTGTGATGGAAACGGCGGTGATGAAGCTGAGGAGCACGCCGAGTCCCAGGGTCACGCCAAAGCCCTTGACCGGTCCGGTCCCAAGTATATACAGGACGACAGCAACGATGATGGTGGTTACATTGGAGTCCATAATCGCTACAAAAGCACGCTTGAATCCGGCTTCTACCGAAGCCCGGATGGTCTTGCCCGAACGCAGTTCCTCCTTGATACGCTCAAAGATGATCACGTTGGCATCAACACCCATACCCATGGAGAGAATGATACCGCCGATACCGGGAAGGGTTATGGAAACACCCGTGTTGGCAAGGAACAGGATCTGAAGCGCTACCAGTGCAGAAAGCGCCAGTGAAGCCAGCACGCCGGGCAGCCTGTAGTAGACGATCATGTACAGGCAGATCAGCACAAAGGCGACAATACCGGCTTTAATAGCGATGTCCAGGGCTCCCTGGCCAAGTTGCGCGCTAATGGCATCCACGCTGACCGGTCTTAAGGCTACCGGCAGGGCGCCGAACCGGATCTTGTCGGCCAGGGCCTTGGCCTCTTCCAGCGTGAAACTGCCCTCGATATAGAATTTCGTTGTATTGATGCGGGAATTGACCCTGGGGCACGAGATGCATTTATCATCGATGAATATTCCGATATAATGGCCGACCAGGCGACCGGTGGCTTCGGCAAACTTGTTCACGCCGGAATCCTTCAGTTCCAGATCCACATTGTAATAACCGGTTTCTGGGTTCTGGGACTGGGAAGCGGTTTTCATGTCCTCTCCGTCCAGGATGATGTTGCCGGTTGCCGGGATCTGGTCAAGGGGCAGCATGGCATCGGCATCGCTGACTTCCCGGAACGTGAGCCGGCCGGTGCTTCCCAATTCATTCAGGGCCTTTCTCGGATCAAATTCGGTTTCATTCTGAGCCCAGGGAATATCTATGATGATGCGATTGTTGGTAGCATCCACGTTGATGCTCTTGTCGAAGATGCCCTGCGCATCGAGGCGGAGTTCCATGATGCTCCGCGCGCTGGCAAGGTCTTCTGCCACATTGCGCCCTTGTGTCCCCTCGGGATAATCGGGGACCATGATGGCGCTGATTCCGCCCCGGATATCAATACCGGTTCTAATCTCATTCGCTCCCTTGATGATCCTTGCGTTTTCGGGACCCAGCCCGAAAAAGGCCAGACAACAAAGGAGGGCGATGATGACCAACATGGCGAAAAACTTAAATGCCCTGTTGTCTTTCATTGGCGCTTCCTCCCACTGTTTATATGTTTTAGTCTTTCGCAAACCACTTAGGTAATTATAAATCTTATTATTCCAGAGCGTCAACTTAATATATATTACCGCCGGATTGCCCCCGGGCCGGTCGTTCACTCACCCTCGGCCGCGGCAAATTCCTGGGATTTTATCCAGAGCGCGCATTCGATTCGCTTTTTCTCAAGCTCACAGCCAACCTTGTAAGGCTTTTTGATGTCCTGGTTGAACTTCCAGGAGTTGGCCGCGCAGCCGCCGCTGCAGTAGAACTTGGCCCAGCAGGTCCTGCACTCGGGTTTCTCGTAGACATTGGCCTGATAAAACTCCTCCCGAACAGGGTTCCCGTTCAGACCTTCAAATACCGAACCCAGCCGGAATCGGGTCTGTCCCACGAACTGGTGACATGGGTAAAGATCCCCTTCAGGCGTCACGGCCAGATACTCGGTGCCGGAGCCACATCCCCTCAGCCGCTTGGCGATACAGGGGCCACCCTCCAGGTCCAGCATGAAATGAAAGAAATTAAACCACCTGCCGCTGCCCCGCCTTTCCACATAAGCCTTTGCCAGCCGCTCATACTCGGCGCAGGCACGCGGGATATCCTCTTCCCTGATGTCAAGGCCCGAATCGGCCGAGGCTACCACCGGCTCCACCGAGATCTGCTCGAAACCTTCATCGGCCAGATGCAGGACGTCTTCGCCAAAATCCAGGTTATGACGGGTAAATGTGCCCCGCACATAGTAGTTCTCATGCCCACGCTCCTCCACCATGGTTTTGGCAAGGGGCAGGATCCTGTCGTAACAGCCCGTGCCATCCACCCTTTTCCTCATGGCGTCGTTGATCTCTTTACGACCGTCAATGCTGAGAACCACATTATGCATGTGCTCGTTGATGAAATCGCGCTTTTCCTTGTCCAGCAGAAGGACGTTGGTGGTCAGCGTAAAGCGGAAGCGCTTGCCCGAATCCTTTTCCCTGGAACGGGCATAATGCACGATTTCCTTAACCACATCAAAATTCATGAGGGGTTCCCCGCCGAAGAAATCCACTTCAAGGTTTCTTCTGTTGCCCGAGTTCTCAATCAGGAAATCGATGGCCTTCTTCCCCACTTCCAGGCTCATCAGGGATCGTTCTCCCAAGTATTCGCCCGTGCCCGCAAAGCAATACTTGCACCTTAGGTTGCAGTCGTGGGCGATGTGCAGGCAAAGCGCCTTGACCACGGTTTTTTTGCTCCACTGGGGCAGGTAATCCTCGTAAGGATCAGCAGAAAAAAGTGATCCTTCGCCGATCAGCGTCTGAATCTCATCCATCGCCTCAAGGATCACCTGTTCGGGCAAGATCTCCTTTAGTTTTTCAAGTTTTTCATGAACGGGCTTTCCTTCCTGGCTGTAGCACTGAAGGACCTGGAAGCCCACGTCATCCAGGACATGAACGGCGCCGCTGTTGACATCCAGGGCCAGGTTGACGCCGTGCATGCTGAAAGCATGTATCATAGTTCACCATCTTTCCATTTATCGTTTCTAAAGTTCGCCTGAGTCCATCCTCTTCGCAGGACAGCCAGTCATAGCACAAAAAAAGCGTGCCCCTCCCGGGGAATCGCAAAACGCGGCTGCAATGCAAGAGAAGGGCCTCAAGCCCTTCCTTTTCAGCTTCTCTTTATTTCTTTTCGCATTTCTGGTTGGCAACCGTGCAGGATGTCTTGCAGGCTGACTGGCAGGATGTCTGGCATTCGCCGCAGCCGGCCTCCTTGATATCACGGTTCAGAGTTTTTCCGTTGATGGTCTTGATATGCTTCATTGCATTTCCTCCTCTTCCGGTTCAATTCCACATTATTATAGCATATGGCTTTTGATGTGCAAATAAAGATTTACACTTCATGGGCCCAAAAGGGAATGCTTCTTGCTAAAAAGGCTGCCGTTTAAGAGCGCCTAATCGATTCTGAACACCACATAGCCGGATGCCGCCAGGATCTGCGGGATGTTACGTACCTGCATAAAATCAAGTTCTTCAAAGGAAGGCACCTGGTTGAAGCGCTTGGTCACTTCGGCAAGCTTTTCCCATGGCACCAGGCAGGCATGTCGTTTATTGGCCAGGTCCTTCGCTTTCTTTGCCCCTGCAGTCTCCGAAAGATCCCATGTGGTCCAGCCGCTGGCAAAATGAAACGCGTTCCAGCGCAGATGTTCCTGTTTGGCCAGGTTCTCCAGGCGCGTACCCTGAAGGTATTCTTCCAGCCTGACAGGTTCCCTGTCGCATTTTCCTGCCTCCGCCATATCCAGCCCCAGGAGCCTGAGCTTGGTTCGGATATTCATGGCGGCAGAACGGTTGGATTCCTTGGTAAACTCGTCCAACTCAAACCAGTTATCCGCCGGTTCCACATGATAGATCCCGTTGAACAGGGCGTTCATGGCCCGCGCCATTCTGTCCATGCTTTCATTGATGATAATGGACTCGGTAAAGATATCGCTGCTCCTTCCAAAAATACGGATGCCCGGGAGCAGGGCCAGCTCCTGGTAGTGGCTGAGCTCTGCCGATTCTGAAATCTGGACGGCAATGGTCACGGCTCTTTTCACCCCCTGCCGCCTGAGCAGCCTCTGGATCTCCAGGGCGGTTTCCATGCTGAGCCTGTCGTTCTCAAGGCATACAACGACGTAATTGATGGCATGGATGTTTTCAATGAGCAGATCATAAAAGGCGCTGCTGCCGGGATCAGCCTGTACGAACCGGATATCGTAGTTGCTTTTGATGGCGCTGTACCGGTTGTTGAAAACGCCTTCCCTGCTGCCCATGGCGCTGTCTGTGATAATGGCTTTGAAATGGCCTCCGTAAAACTGACCGTTGTAAAGGGCCTTTCTCAGGACTTCAACCCCCATCCGGCCAAATCCGGCCAGGAACAGGGTGAAATCCGAATGGACCATGGCCTCCCGGGTATCCAGTTCCAGGGTTTCATATATCGGACAGGTCTCCATGAGCTGCCTTGCCGCCAGATCCTCTATGCTGAAGATCTTGAAATCGACGGTGATCCCGCAGTCCTTCCTGACCTGATCCAGGATCTTTCCCGTGTTTTCTGAAGAAGAAAGGATGTACAGGATCAGATGGTTTACGGGTGTCCGGTCCTTTTTGGCATTCTGGAGCAGCCGGATGGCTGTTTCGAGATTGGCGTTTTCCTGTTCCGACAGCAGGAAGAAATGGATGGGTTTCTGATAACACCTGGCAGGCAGCTTAAGCTTCTTGAAGCTCTCCACTTCCCCGATGTTCCGGTCAATCAATATGCACTGGTTTTCGCGAATCTTTTTGACCAGGACTTCTTCCTGTTCGCTGCTCTGTTTCAGCCCTTCAATGACGATAATACGGCGATCCCTGCCATTCTCCCTCAGGCTCCGGATCAGGTGGTAGGCGTACTCGTTCAGACCGCAGAAGATATAGGTTTCCGAAGGCTGGGATAGCATCAGCTGGATACGGGATATGATGTGCAGGCCAAACAGGGAAAGCAGGGTGAGGACGGTGATCAGCAGCCCGCAGGCGTGAACCACGCTGAATAGCAGAGTGTAGATCGCATGGTTCTGGAGGATGGCATTGACATCCCCCCAATCATTCTCCATGATGAAAATCCTGCAGGTGGAAAACAGGGCCCGAAGGGCAATGGCCGTGGCATCCGGAGGGGTCTCCCCGGGTTCCGGCAGTTCCCCCAGAAGGACATAATCGGGCATATAGCCGAAAATGTACAAGACAAGACCGCTGAAAAAGGTAATGATGGCCAGGGGAATCTTGATCCTCTCGTAGACATCCCTGTACCGGGCAACGATCAGGCAGCCCAAAATGATGATACACAGGGAGATCAGTACCGATGTCATGGTTAAGGGGAACAGCATGTCATTTGTCCTCTCGTGTGTTATTTTTTCCAGTTAGGGCATATTATGATCCTGATTTTAGCATACTATCTTTCCCGAGTTAATACTTGCATCCATAAAAAAGAACAGGGACCCGTCATTTTTCGCCCTGTATGGTTATCCGAAAAGTGTCTGCTGTTTCTGAACCACCTTGCTCCGGGACAGTTGAATGATATCCGCCATCGTGCAGAGAAGGCCCTTCTTTTCACAGGCTTCCCGGAAAACCTCCCGGAGCCTCCTGGAATGCTCAGACCAGCAGCTGTACTTCATGCCGTAGCTGCACGCGTATTTTTCCCTCAAGCCGGGAAAGAGCCTGTCCAGGGCCCTGTAAAAATACTCTCTCTGACCGCTCCGGAGCGTGACGCCAAAAAACGGATATACATAAGCCGCCCCGCTGTCTGCCGCCCTTTCCACAATGGCCAGGATGTTCCTTTCGTCATCGGTGATGAATGGCAGGACCGGCATCAGAAGGATGCCTGCCACAAGGCCCTCGGCGGCCAGGCCTGCCACCGCCCGGAACCTTTGCGAGCTTGTCGGAGCGCCGGGCTCTATTTTGCGGGCCAAATCGTCGGAGCTAGCCGTAATGGTCATTGCAATGTTCACCGGATCGTGCTCCTGGATCGCCTTCAGCACATCCGCGTCCCTTGTAACCAGTGGGCTCTTGGTGACCAGATGGACGCCGAACCCATAACGATCCATGAGTTTCAGGGATCCCCGTGTCAGCCGTTTCTCTGCCTCAAAGGGATTATAGGGATCGCTCATGGCGCCCATTCCAATAATGCCCCTGGTTCTCCTGCGCCGCAACTCCTGCTCCAGGAGCGCAAGCACATCCTTCTTGACGGCGACCTCATCAAAGTTTTCAACCCGATAGCAGTCGCTGCGGGAATCGCAATAGATACACCCATGGCAGCATCCGCGGTAAATGTTCAGGGTGTACCTGGCATCAAACCAGGCTCCCGGATTCCTGTTAGCCGATAAAAGCGTTTTTGCAGGTATTTCCTTCATGGCTGCTTCTCCTCCGGCATGTCCTGATGCCATCAGCATAACATCCCAATCATGACAACAGCCTGTCAGATTGCTGCGGATGTGCACCACTGTTTTGGGCGGACTTCGCCCGCAGATTATCCTGCTGTCTGTTTTCGCGATGCCGGAAGTCTTTCCTGTAAAAGCACAGTTTTCTATGTACCTATTTCTTATATACCTGAATGAGACCCCGGATGATCAGGCCGATACCTGCCGCCAGGCAGGCAAACATCAGGATGGTGATATACAGGGTGGTCGGCCTGAATACAATGCGCAAACTCATCAGCACGCCTGCCAGAATTGTCACCAGACCTGTGGCGATCAGTATCCAGCCCCAGATCTTCCTCTTCATCGTAAACAACAGGATAACGCCGATGATGACAGGGAGCAGCAGCAATCCGAATGGTGGATTGAAACCGCCGAAAACCCCGCCGAAAAAGTATCCGGTACTGACGATGGTATTTTGGGAGATCAGAAACATCCCCAGGATGAATAAAGCAAGTCCGGAAAGTAGGCTTATCATTGACCATTCGCTCCATTCGTTGATAGTGGATGAATTTGCCGTCCGGCATGCCATAAAATATACCAAAACCCGGCAGGAAAGTCTACTGCCCGACTTCTTCCCTGCGTAAATCATCTTTATGAGTGCTTGAAATATAGTTTCTGTCGAGGGTGATCACGGATTCATACTGGGGGTTGTACCGCTGGATGGCCTGGCGGATGCGGTTGATGAGTTCCTCATTGTCCGCCTTGAATGAGGGCGGAACCGTTACCTCAAAGATCAGCTTGACATGCTGCTTGCCCAAAACAGCTCTGAAATCGTGCATGGACAGTTCCGGATCGATGTCCTTCACAATGCCATCCACAACAGCTTTCAGGCGGTCCAGCTGCTCGTCCCCGGTCACCACCGGATCCATATGGATGACCATCTGGATGTTCATTTCGGTGCTGAAATCCTTCTCAATGGCGTCGATAATATGATGGCTCTCCAGGATATCCCTTTCCGCCGGCACTTCCAGGTGCACCGTGGCAAAGCAGCGATCCGGCCCGTAATTGTGTATAACCAGGTCGTGAAACCCGATCACGCCATCATAGCTTTTCAGCTTCTCTTCGATTCTCCTGACCAATTCCTCATCCGGCGCTTCCCCCAAAAGCGGGCTCAGGGTCTTCCTGATCAGGCCGATGCCCGAGAACAGGATAAACAGGGCTACGGCCAGACCCATATAGCCATCGATCTGGATGCCGGTCAGCCCGGCAAACAATGCCGCGGCCAGGACCGCACCGGTAGCCAGCACATCGTTAAGGCAGTCCGCCGAAGCCGCACCCAGGGCTGTGGACTGAATGATGCGCCCCATTTTCCTGTAGAACAGGCCCAGCCATAACTTGGCCAGGATGGCCAGCGCAAGCACGGCAACGGTTACCGCGCTGAACAGGATGGGCTCCGGGTGAATGATTTTCTCCACGGAGGATCGTATCAGCTCAAAACTGAGAAGCAGGATGATGATGGAAATGATGAATCCTGTGATATATTCGATCCTGGCATGCCCATAGGGATGCTCCTTGTCGGCGGGTTTTGCCGACAGTTTGAAGCCAATAAGCGTAATCACCGAAGATCCGGCATCGGACAGGTTATTGACGGCATCCGCCGTGATGGCGATGCTATGGGCCAGGATTCCGATCAGCATCTTGGCGCCGAATAAAAGAATATTGCAGAGTATCCCCACCAGTGAGGACACCCTGCCATACCTTTCCCTGACTGTCGGATCGGTGATATTCTCATGTTCCTTGATGAACAATCGGATGAGCCGGTTTGTCATGCTATTCCTCCGGAGTTCCCGTCAAGGGGATGCTCCCGCCAGTTCAACAGCCTTTCTCAATATTGTATCATATTCCATTCTTTCGTTAAGGGTAACCCCGATATCCTCTCTCCGGAACCGCTTCTGAATATCTTCCCAGGTTTGCTCCACATATACATCCGGTATGGTCTTGACTTCCTCGTTCACCGTTCCGTCGGGGTTTAAGCCCATCTCACCTGGGAATCTTACGATAAGACCGCTGTTGGGCAAAACTATTGGTATGGGATCAAAACCGATCCCATCCCCTCCCGTATCGGTTCCAATCAGCGTTGCCCAGCCGGTTTCCTTTGCAAAGGCCGCAAAGGACTCGGAGGCTGAAAAGACATAATCATCCACCAGAAGATATATCTTTCCCCTGAACCCTACAGGATTATCCGGCTCGGTCCCGTAAGTGATCTCGGTAAGCCAACCCTTGCCATCCGCAAAATAGTATTCCGGCGTACGGCCTCCGGCATTCAGGCTGTCGATGGGCCTAAGCGCCAGGTAGTCGAAAAACAGTTTATGCTTGATAAAGGGTTTCAGATAGGACGTATCCCTGAACAGCGCATAGCATTTCATTGCCAGGCGTTTATCGGTCAGCGGCGCGACAATGTTTCTTGCCCAATAAGATGTGCTTCCGCCCCCGTTGAGCCGGATATCGATGATGAGCCCCCTGTAGTCCCTGATTTCTTCCAGAAAAGCCCGAATGCCCGGCCCATCCTTTTCCATGTAATGCGCAGAGAAGGAAGCCACCCTCAGGTAGGCAATGCCGGCCCCTTCATCCTTCAGGGTTGTGAAAAGATGCTCCGGCATGCCATCACCGCTGCTGTCGGGCTGTACGGGTCTGGCAGGTTCAAGGGTAATATCCCGCCTTTCCCCCTCAGGAGTTTCCACACCCAGCCGAACCGGCCTGTCGGCATAGATGACCAAACCGTTAACCTTGACTTTTCCCCTGAGCCTGTCATAGTCGAGGATATAACGGTCCATCAGGGTCATGATATAATCATCCGTGCTCATACCGTCCACTTCGATCAGCCTGGATCCCCTGGGTATCCCGTAATCCCCGGGAGAAGTTTCGGGATCAACCGGATTTGACCAGGCACAGTATTCCCCTTCTATGTATTTGAAGGAAACAGGAAGCATCATCTCTTCGGATTCTTTCAGAACTGTCTGCCAATAGGAATAGGCATCCCTGACCCGTCTATCGTTATAGACCTGGGCCCAGGGTGTGAGTCCGTCATAAATGCGACTTGAATCGTCATAAGCGGACGGGCTGATGACATTGGTATGCCCGTTCTGGAGCAGCATGAGAATGCTGTTCAGAACATGGTAAAACTCAGCGTCGCTTTTCGTTTCGGCTATCATGGAGACAAACTCCTGTTTTTTTGAGAGCCAGTCCATCCCCAGCTGCCTTTTTTTGACCTCGAAATAGGGATAATTCTGTTCCAGCATCCTGTACAGGTATTCGAAGTCTTCCAGTTTCTGCTCCGTGGTCAGCGGAAAAACGGTTTGATTGACCACGAAGTCAACCTTTGGATTCCACAACAGCGCATAGATCAGGACTGATGTTATGACTATCACAAAAACAAGAACCAGCAGGATGCGCAAAGGCACGCGCGCTCGTTTTTTCATCATCCAACTCCTCTCGAACTTGGATCAACGTTTTGCCCCTTTCAGGCATCATCGATGTGCATCCAGGTACCTCTGGGTCCAGGGACAGACATAGATGCATTTGCCGCAAATCGTATAGTCAATCCCCAGCCTGAGCATCAGTTCCCTTGCAGCCTTCTCACAGCTGTGGGCATCATAATATTCCTCCCGTTCCAGTTCCGGAGACCAGTTGATGCCCTTGACAGCCTTTCCGGGGCAGGCTTCCCGGCAACGGGTACAGGTCCCGCAGGAGGAAGCATTTACCGGTATTCCTGCAGGCAGAGGCGCATTGGTCAGAACAGACGTGAATCGCAGGGCAGAGCCAAAGCTTTTTGTGACCAACAACGCACATTTGCCTATCCAGCCAAGCCCGGCCCTTGTGGCCACGGTCTTGTGGGGCAGCGGCGTCCGCAAGGCGTTCCTGTCCTGGACGACTCTCGTGGTGGTCTGCGGGATGGCTTCAAATCCATGCCCTTTCAAATAATCGGCAGTGTATTCTGCCAGGCTGTTCAGCTGCTCGTTTAGCCTCACGTATTCCTCATAGTATGCCAGGGTCGGTCCGTTTTCTATGCCCCGGATAATGTCGGGACGGATGGCCACGGCGATGGAAACGCCATAGGCAAAATCCATGCGATCCTTTGCAGGAAAATCTTTCAGATCCGCAAACCCTACCAGGCTTGCTCCCCTCTCCAGCAGATTCGAACGAAGTCCCGAGCTCAAATGATTCATACGCACACCTCTTCACAGGCCTCCTGCGGATCCGGCTGCAGCTTCTTGAAGGTAAACGGCCAGATCACAAGGAGGATAATGGTTACAACGAGATTAAGGTAAAAGAGATTCAATCCGTCCGCAATATTCATGGGAATATTGTTCAGCACATGGACACCGATGGCGAAGAATAGATTGTCGGTGACAATATAGATCAAGGATAAGAAAACTCCCAGGACTGCCGGCAAAAGAATGCTGATCAGCATCTGATCCGGTGCCACTCCCGAGTAAAGCCTGTTTGGGATATGGATAAGCCCGAAAAGCGTCTGGGATATCAATACGGCAATCGCCGTACGCCATTTACCCGCAGGAATCTTTTTGCTTATCTGGGGCACCAGAAAGCCTCTGAATGTGATCTCCTCAAAAAGGGCATTGCCAAAAACCTGGCCCAATAGAGCTCCAATCAGGACAGGGACCCCATAGACCTGCCAGTTTCCGGACCAAATGATATTGCCGGTCAGCAGGATTGATGCGACCACGTTAATGATTTCCTTGGCAAGCCAGAGCGTCAGAGTGGCAGCAATGCCGGCCGCCAGGCGGTTTCTTTTTATGCCGAGATCCGCCCAGGAAAGCCTGCCGAGACGGATTATCAACAGACAAACCAGCACGGCAATCATCAGGAGGTTGGCCAACAGGGTTTCATTGATGATGCCAAAGGTCATTTGCCGGAAAACCGATAGGATACCGGACGGAAAGATGACCAGGTTGATCAGCGTGCTTAACAATACCTCCAGCACAATAAACAGGACGATGATACGCCAGGATGTCTCCCCGATGTTCCTGAGCCTGAGCCCGCCATAGCGCGACCAAAGCATAGTCCCCTCTCCTTTTTAATATTGGATACCAGTCTATCACAAAATATGGAGAAACACCAACATACTATACGCATCAAATTGGAATCGGTCTGATGTCCGGTGCTTGTGATGTCTTTGCGAGTGAAGCATCAGCGGAGCATGGCAATCTATGGGAGCTATAGCTGGATTGTCATTGCGAGGAGCCAAGCGACGAAGCAATCTCTTCAGACCAGGATTCAAGTAAGGTTCAGGCGTCAATTGTGGGCTCAGCACAGTACTGCAACTCAATATAAAAAAAACGGGAAGCCGGCTGCAAATCCAGGCAATGCCCCGGCTTCCCGCTTCATTTCCGTAACTGGAAATTCATTGCGCCTTTCTGTTCCAGATTCGCCGTTCAATCCACTTGACCGCTTCCACGATGGGGATCATCAGGAAGGACAGGCCGATAACCGTCAGCCATTGTCCGACGGTAAGGGGCGTCACTCGGAACAGCCCGTTCAGGAAGGGCAGGAAGACAACCGAAAGCTGCAGCAGAGCTGAGAGCAGGAACGCACCTATCAGCCACGGATTGGAAAACAGCCCGAGCCTGAAGACGGACTCCTCATTGGAGCGCGTATTGAACGAGTGGAAGAGCTGGATGAGCCCCAGCGCCACGAAGGCCATGGTAGTGGCCGTCTCCGGAGAATACTGCCTGCCGATAAGATAGGCTATGAGCACCAGGCTTCCTTCCAGAATCCCCTGGTAGATGATATTGAAGCCCACCCTGTCTGCAAAGAAGCTGCTTTTGGGATCCCTGGGCGGCTTGTTCATGACATCCGGTTCGGCCTGTTCCATGCCCAGGGCCAGCGCAGGCAGGGTGTCGGTGATCAGGTTGATCCAAAGGATATGGATCGGGAACAGGATATGATCGCTGAAAAGAGCGGGCAAAAGCGTTGCGATGAACAGGGTGAAGACCTCGCCCAGGTTGCAGGAAAGCAGGAACTGCACCGTCTTTCGGATATTGCTGTAGATCTTGCGCCCTTCCCTGACCGCGTGGACGATGGTGGCAAAATTGTCATCGGCCAGCACCATGTCGGACACGCCCTTGGAAACCTCGGTACCGGTAATGCCCATGCCCACTCCGATATCCGAGGATTTCAGGGCCGGCGCATCGTTCACCCCGTCCCCCGTCATGGCCACAATCTTTCCTTTATGCTTCCATGCCTTGACAATCCGTACCTTATGCTCCGGTGAAACCCTGGCATAAACCGAGTAGCGATCCACCTGCTCGTTGAACGCTTCATCAGAGAGAGCGCTCAACTGGCTTCCGGTGATGACTTCATCGCTAGTGCGGGCAATCCCCAGTTCCCGGGCGATGGCCGCCGCCGTATCCCTGTGGTCGCCGGTGATCATGATGGGGCGTATCCCGGCCTGTTTGCATATCCTGACGGCTTCCTTCGCCTCCTCCCTCGGCGGATCGATCATGCCCACAAGGCCGATAAAGGCCAGCCCGCTTTCCATTGTCTCCTGCGTAACGGTTTCGGGAACCCGGTCCAGGGTCTTCCGGGCTACCGCCAGAACCCTTAAGGCCTGGTCGGCCATTTCCTTGTTGGCCTTTACGATGGCTTTCCTGTCCTCATCGGTCAGATCCCTGACGTTACCGTCTTCCAGGATATGGTTACACCTTTCAATCAGCACATCAGGCGCACCCTTGGTGATGGAAAAGACGCCCTCCGGGGATTGATGGACCGTGGTCATCAGCTTCCTTTCCGAATCGAAGGGCAGTTCTGCCACGCGGGGATTACCCTTCTCCGTTTCCTCCATGGATAACCCCATCTTCATGCCGTATTCCACCAGGGCCGTTTCCGTGGGATCTCCCAGGAGCCGCGCCTCATTGCCTTTCCTGTCCATCTTCGAGTCATTGCACAGCATGATGGCACGGATAAACTGCCTGAAATGCCCGTCGGCAGCGCTCGCTTCCTCTGCGGCCATCAGCTTTCCGTTCATGTAAACGGCCTTCACGGTCATCTTGTTCTGGGTAAGGGTCCCTGTTTTGTCGGAACAGATGATCTGGGTGCTGCCCAGCGTCTCAACGGCGGACAGCTTTCTGATGATGGCGTTCTTTTTAGCCATTCTCTGGACGCCAATGGCCAGCACAATGGTGACCACGGCGGCCAGCCCCTCGGGGATGGCGGCAACCGCCAGGCTGACCGCCATCATGAAGATATCAAGGGTTTCCCTGCCCTGGAGCAGGCCCACCGCGAACATGACCAGGCATACCAAAAGCACGCCGATGCTCAGGATCCTGCTCATCTCGTTAAGCTTTCTCTGCAGTGGGGTCTGGGAATCCTCAGCCATGGCAAGATGCCCGGCTATCTTTCCCACCTCGGTTTTCATACCGGTTTGGGTGACGATTCCCACGCCCCTTCCATAGGTGACATGACTGCCGGAATAGGCCATGTTTTTCCTGTCACCGATGACCAAATCCTTCTCCTTCAGAGGTTCCGTCACCTTTTCCACCGGAACCGATTCACCTGTGAGCGCAGCTTCCTCAATCTTGAGGCTGGCGCTTTCCAGAAGCCGCATGTCGGCCGGAACCACATCCCCGGCTTCCAGCAGGACAATATCGCCGGGAACCAGCTCTTCGGTTTTTATCTGCCTGACATTACCGCCGCGCCTGACCTTCACATGGGGCGATGACATCTTTTTCAGCGCAGCAAGCGCCTTTTCAGCCTTGCTCTCCTGTATGACACCCAGCACGGCATTCAGGAGTACCACAAAGAGGATGATGGCCGCATCGGCCGTCTCCTTTGCAACGGTCGCCGAAATGACGGCAGCCACCAGGAGCACAATCACCATGAAGTTTTTAAACTGCTCCAGAAACATGGCCGGAAGGGTCCTCTTCTTCCCTTCTTCCAAAGCATTTGCTCCGTATTTCCCAAACCGTTCGCCGGCTTCGGCATCGGTCAGGCCTTCCGGACGGGATTGAAGAACGCGGATGACTTCCTCCGCTTCCATGGTATGGAAGCACATACCGTTATCCATTGCTACCTCCGTAAATGATACGGTTTGCCATTGAACACCGTTATTTAGTGTAGCCCATGTGCCCCCTTTCTATCAAGGGTATATTTCTCTGACGGAATAGGGATAGAGATTTTCAGCCAACAATCCATCAATTCCGCAGGAAATTTATTTTTGTAGCCAGGGCTACCGATACACATCCCCTTTAGCAATATAATGGCATTGCAAGAAAACGAAAAAGACCCTGTGAACAGGGATTAAGAGGTGAATACCATGATCAGAAAAATTGTCAAAATCGATGAAGATAAATGCAACGGGTGCGGCCTGTGCATCACCGCATGCCATGAAGGTGCCTTGCAGCTTGTGAACGGTAAGGCCAGGCTGGTGTCCGAAGCCTATTGCGACGGTTTGGGAAACTGCCTGCCCGAATGCCCCACCGGTGCCATCACCATAGAGGAAAGAGAAGCGGCAGCCTTTGATGAAGCGGCCGTACTGCAGAACATGGCGCAGAAAGCATCTTCCCAGGCTCAGGACCCGGTGCACCACCACGCCCACACAGGCGGTTGTCCCGGAAGCCGGGCCATGTTCATCCGGCGCGAGGCCGCCGAAAGCAGACCAGGGGTTCCTGCGAACACCGAAAAGCCGCAGTCCGAACTCAGACAGTGGCCCTGCCAGATTCGTCTGGTACCTCCCAACGCGCCCTATTTCCAGGACGCACACCTTTTGGTGGCTGCCGATTGTACGGCCTACGCCTATGCCAACATCCACCAGGACTATATGAAAAACAAAATCACCATCATCGGCTGTCCCAAGCTGGATGATGAGGATTATTCCGAAAAGCTGACCGATATTCTCAGCTATAACGACATCAGGAGTATTACGGTTCTCCGCATGGAAGTACCCTGCTGCGGTGGCATTGTGAACGCCGTCAAGAATGCCCTTCTCAACAGCGGCAAAATGATTCCCTGGCAGGTGGTCACCATCGGAACCGACGGAACCATACTGAACGATTAAATGCAAGGAGGAAATGAATTATGTCAATGTTTTGCTTCCAGTGTGAACAGACTGCAGGAGGAAAGGCCTGCACCATGGCGGGAGTATGTGGAAAATCCGCCCTGGTTGCCAACAAGCAGGATGCCCTCACCGGTGCCCTGGTTGGCCTGGCCAGGGCCGCATCCGGGAAAAAACCTTCCAGGCGGGCTGTTGAACTCATGATAGATGGTTTGTTCGCCACCATCACCAACGTCAATTTTGACCCGGAGAGAATCGATGATCTGAAGAGGCAGATTGAAGAGGAAAAGGACAAGCTCGGGGGGGCGGAGAACTTTTCTGAAACAGCCCTCTGGGAGGGTGACCCGGATATCGTGTCACTGCGCTCCACCCTGCTCCTCGGTATCCGGGGCATGGCTGCCTATGCCCATCATGCCTATGTATTGGGGAAGCAGGATCAGGAGGTCAACGAGTGGTTCTTCAAGGGCATGCGAGCCATTGGCGAAGAGCATACCGTGGAGGAATGGCTGGACCTGCTCATGGAATTCGGGCATGTAAACCTCAAGTGCATGGCGCTTCTCGACGAAGCCAACACGTCCGCTTACGGTCACCCCGTACCCACCAAGGTTTCAACCATTATTGAGAAGGGTCCCTTCATCGTGATCAGCGGTCACGACCTGCATGATCTGAAAATGCTGCTGGAGCAGACAAACGGCAAGGGCATCAACATCTATACCCATGGCGAGATGCTGCCTGCCCACGGTTATCCTGAGCTTAAGAAATATCCGCACCTGAAAGGCAACTTCGGCACCGCATGGCAGAACCAGCAGAAGGAGTTCATGGATATCCCGGCTCCGGTACTCTTCACTACCAACTGCCTGATGCCGCCAAAGCCCAATTACAGCGACAGGATCTTCACCACGGCCGTTGTCGGCTATCCTGGCCTGGTCCATATCCCGGCGGATGAAAAAGGCTATAAGGATTTCACTCCAGTCATTGAAAAGGCACTTGAGCTGGGCGGTTATCCCGAGGATCATGTGATGGCCGGCATCAACGGTGGAACCGAGCTCATAACCGGCTTTGCCAGGAACACGGTCCTGGGTGTGGCCGACAAGGTGATTGAGGCCGTAAAGACCGGTGCCATCAGGCACTTCTTCCTGGTTGGCGGCTGCGACGGCGCAAAGACCGGCAGAAACTACTACACCGACTTTGTGAAGCAGACCCCCGCCGATACGGTCATCCTGACGCTCGCCTGCGGCAAGTTCAGGTTTAACGACCTCCAGTTGGGCGAGATCGGCGGCCTGCCGAGAATCATGGACATGGGCCAGTGCAATGACGCTTACTCGGCCATCCAGGTTGCGCTGGCGCTTTCCAAGGCCTTCAACTGCGATGTGAACGAACTGCCGCTGACCCTCGTGCTCTCCTGGTATGAGCAGAAGGCAGTATGCATCCTTTTGACACTCCTGGCCCTGGGCATCAGGAATATCTACATCGGGCCTTCTGTTCCGGCCTTCTTCTCCTCGAACGTGCTCAGCGTGCTGGTTGAGAAGTTCGGCATCAAGCCCATCAGCACACCCGAACAGGATCTGAAGGCCATCCTGGGCTAAGGATGCATGCTGATTCATATAGCGAACCCCGTGGCGGACTGATACAGTCACCTGCCGCGGGGTTTTGTTATATGAGGGATTGTTACTTCGCTTTCCGGAGATTGCCGCGCTCCGCTGGCGCTGCGCTCGCAATGACACTCCAGGATAGGCCCTGATAGTTACATCTCTCATGTCATTGCGAGGAGGCAGAGCCGACGAAGCAATCTCAGTCACTTCCGCAGCGGCTTGCTATGGCGTCTGCATATTGGAGCCCGTAAAGGTTAAGGCCGTTTCATTCGAGCAGCTTGATGTTTTACAGCCGTACAGCACAGCGGCCGGGTTTACGGGTTCCCGGAAGATTGCCGCGCTCCACTCCGTTCCGCCCGCAATGACAGCTTTGGCGGACAAGGCTGACCTCACCTGCTCAGCGTCCGGCAGCTTTCAGCACCATGTTGGCATGTTCCTGGATATAGACCTTGGATGTGCTGCTGCTGTGGGATGTGCTGCCCTTCAGGTACAGGTCAAACATGCCGTTGACCCCGTTGTCGGTTACCGTATCGGCGCCGTGGGGCATGCCGGAAAGGGACGCTGCAATGTTGATGCCGTTGATATGCACCACCACCGCCCGCGGCGACCATTTCCACGTGCCGAAGATCGACTTCATAATTTCCGTATCGGCCCGTGTGGCAGGCTCGATATCCGCATGGTTGTAGCCGCCTATCATCACGGCTTTGAACTGCTTTCCGGTATCCACATCCACGATGGTGAAGGTGCTGTTTCTTTTAAGCAGGTACTTCCCTTCCGTTTGCCAGTCCACCAGCGCGCCTTTCCTTGCCGGTGCGGGATCCTGACCCGGTGTTACCGTATACGTTCTGGGCGCATAGCCCGATATGGCGATTTTATCCCCCGCATTCAGCCATTGATCCGGATCCATGTAATTGTACTTCAGCAAATCCTGCTGGCTGATACCAAACTTCTTGGCCACAGAGTACACGGTGTCCCCTGGCTGGACGATATAGGTAACATCCGGCCAGGATGTGACCGGCGAGGGTTTGGCGGGAGTCGCTGCTGCAGTAGTCCCGGGAATATACAAGGTCTGTCCCACATATATCGTATCCGACGTCAGCTTGTTCACTTTCCTGATATCTTCCACACTGACACCATAGTTCTGGGCCAGGCGCCAGAGGGTATCGCCGGACTTGACCACATGACTTCTGTACAGGATCAGTTGCTGACCGGGGTATATGGTGTCGGAGGTCAGGTTGTTGAGCTTTTTCAGATTATCCACGGTGGTCTGATAGCGCTGTGCGATGTTCCAGAGGGTATCCCCCGCCGCAACCGTGTAAACGCCCGCATTTCCGGTTTGGGTTTGGCTGGTTTTGCTGTTGACCATGACGGTGTTGGTGGCGCTGTCCAGGGTCACCTGATATCCCAGATTCTCTGCGATAAATTTCAGCGGCGCATAAGTCACGCCGTTCACCACCAGGGATTTGGGCATGGAAACCTGCTTGCCGTTCACCCTGGCAACGGTTGAACCGCGCATAAAGGCTATCTGGGTTCCGTTCTTGTTGATGCCAACCGTATTGGAGGCATCGTTCCACCAGACGCTGGCGCCGATTTTATTCCCGAATTCGTACAGGTTCACGTAAGTGGTGTAATTGTAAAAGAAGGGTTTGCTGTTGAAGGATTGAAGCTGCCCGTTGATGCTGATCCGGGCCGAATAGTCGAAATCCCCTTCTGCCTGGACAGCCTGCACGGTTTTGGCCGAAGCGGTGGTATCCGCGGCCTGGACCGGTGCCGTATAGATAAAAGAAGCCAATAGCAAGGATCCCACCATGATCCTGACCGTACGGATCTTAAGATCCGGGAACTTTTCGCGGATATAGTCCATGATGTTGCGGTCGAGTCGCTGCCTGTTCTCCGGATCGATCCGGTTGAACTCCTCGGCAAACTCTGCGTCATTCATGGCAGGATTGTCCAGGAACAGTTCCAGATCATACCCGTCTTCCACCTTGACCAAACGATAGCTTGAGAAGATATCCATGGTCTCACCCTCTGTCCAGTTGTTTCCTTCTTAGTATGATCGCTTCCGGCCAGAAATATGAAACCCATGCAAAATTCACAAAGAGGCATGATTGGATAAATCGTGAAAAATCAGTCCGGTTATTCGGATAGGTTTACCCAAAATGGATATTCCTTCAATCCGGCTGATATGGTAGGATATTTCTGGTCTACGGCAGCATCATGCTGAAATGTCTTCGCTTGGAGGTTGTCATGAAAAAGAAAAAACTTATCCTGTCTGCCATCATCCTGGCGGTCCTTTTGGCGGCCGTTTTTTTGCTGACCAGAACAAGCCTGCGCTGGAGCAAAGCCATAGAAACCCTGACAGGGGATGTCCATGTTTCAGATATTCAGGATCTTCAGATCGAGGCAAAAGTCTGGGATCTGTTTTTCAACGAGGCTGAACTGGAGATCCGCCTGAACGGCAGGCCGGTGCGTTCCGGCGTATCGCTCGTATCGCAGTTGAGCGGGTTTGGCGATTACATACTCGAGGCAGAGTACAAGGGGCATATCATCGAGAAGGAGTTCACCCTTGCAAGGGATTACACCGCATCCGATCCGGAAGTTCGGGCTGCTTCGCTCCTTTTTGACCTGCCGCAGTCCTATTACGATGATTTGGATACGGACGGGGACGGCATCACCGATCGTGAAGAACGAGAGAAGTACGGCACCGATCCATACCGTGCGGATACCGACGGTGACGGCTATATCGATACTCATGAGTTGTTTCTCGGGCTGGATCCGCTTGTGAAAGACAATTTTGATGAGCGGCGAAATTACACCATCGACAAGGGATCCTGCCGGATTTATGTTTCGGGCTACGGCAATATCGCCGATGTCTTTGTGGATGAAATCCAGGTAAAGGAGCTGGAAGAGAGTGATTTCGTCATCGGAAGCATCTGCCAGCTGACTTCTCCCCTGAAATTCGGAGAACATGAAAAGGGTACCTCCACCATCGAAAAGGTGCGTGTTGTGTTTGACCTGGAGCCCGGGATCGATGCCGATGACGTGGGCATCTTCACCTATGACAGGAAAACGGGCGAGATCTCCTGGCTCGAATCAGCTGTCAACAAAGACAGGCAGACCATCAGCGCAACCATCCAAAATCAGCAGATATTCGGATTGGGCTACCTGTCGAAAAAGCCGGACCAGATCAAGACCGAAGTCGCCCTGGTCCTCGACAACTCCGGCTCCATGTTCCCCATGGACTATGTGACAGACAATACCAACGCGGATCCTTCGGAATACGGCCATGATGTCGATTTTAACCGGGTAACCCTGATGCAGGATCTTGTCGGCAGCCTTAACAGCGATAAGTTCCTGTTTTCCGTGGGCGCATTCCAGGCCCACTATCACCGGGTAACCGGGATGACCGATTCAAAGGAAACGGTGAAATCAAGCCTTGAAAAGCTCAAAACCGAATACCAGACCTTTGACGGTACATCCATTGAAACGGCCATTAACGACGGACTCGATGAGTTTTCCAAGAGGTCCTACAACAAGAAATACATGATCCTTTTGACCGACGGCTATTCCGCAACCAGTTGGTTTCAATACACGCCAAGCCTGTCTTCGGTCCTGTCCAAGGCCAAGAACCTGCGGGTGGAGATCATCACCATCGGTCTTGGGGATTGTGACGAAGCCCTGCTTCAAAAGATCGCCGCCGAAACCGAAGGCGTCTATATCCATGTGAGAGATTCCGATGCCCTGAGCAAACTGCTTGAACGGCTCCTGTCATCCCTCAATGAACTGGAAGTTGACCAGAACGGGGACGGCACTCCGGACGCGCAAATGATCGCTGACAGCGGTTTCAGGTCGGACATCAACGGATTCCCCTTTGAGAATTTCGGCGATGAGAACTCGCCGGGAGGCAATTGCTTCGGTTTCGCGATGACAACCAAGCTGATTTACGAAAAAGCGCTGCCCTATGAGCTCAATAAGACCAAGCTCAGGGGTATTGCCGCATGGGCCATGGAAGAGGAATTTCTCAGGGAACTCCGCCTGGATGAGAGCACCCGCGAACTGCTCAATACCAGGAATCCTTATGACATCCATGTTCCCACCCTTTTCCTGATCGACAATCCGCCTCACTGGGATGATTTGATGAGCGTTGACGGCAATACCGGGGTAATCGACGCAAAATACAGGCAAAAGCTGATCGATACCGGGTTTGTTATCAGAACTGTTGAAAGACAAAAAACAGTGGACGGACAGAGAGTCATCCGGTACGAGGAGGCATCCTTCGACGCGTGGTCCGACATTGCCCAAGTCAATGTCCCGCCCGCCGAACTGGACATCATCCGGTTGATCAACAGGAATCACAAGGCCCAGCTGGATTCATTGGCGAGCCGTGAGATAGGGATCATGATCCGGGGAAGCGAAAACATCATGACCAAGGATGAACTGATCGAACCCATGATAAAACTCCTGGACAGCGGAAAACCGGTCCTGGTCGGCCTGGAATGTTCCCTGGGCGGTCATGCCGTACTTGTTACCAGCATGGCATACGACCTGAGCAATCCCAACAAGATCTACCTGACCATTTATGACAGCAACAGGCCCGGCCTTAATGCCACGGGAACCCTGGAAAGGATCAAGGCAACCAGGGAAGGTGAATTCTACGACAAATACAGACTGGAGTACAAGTACGGCGCGCTGGATTTCACATCCATCGTGATAACCAGAATTGAGCTGTTTAACGGCGATACGGTTTTCTACAAGCAATAAATGTTCTGTGAAAGTCTTGCGGTATAGCCTATCAACACCTTCTCGAAGAATCGGAGTACATTCAATAACCGGGGTCAGCCCATTTGAGGGGCAGCCCCGGTTTCTTTTCGCACATCATCACAGCCTTGTGTTCAGCCGCCATTTCCTTCCTGCTTAAGTTTCTTCCTGCGTTTTCAGGTAGCCTTCCAGCCAGTTGATGAACTGGGTCGCCGTCCTTGGCGAACGGCCGTTATACATCATCTCCCACTGTATGGCTTTCTTGCGCAGGAAATCCCTGTCCACCGTGAGGCCGCGCTGCTGTGCCAGCCCTTCCACGATACGGAGGTAGGATTCCTGATCCGGGGCCGTGAAGGTGATGGTCATACCGAATCGATCGGCCAGGGACAGCTTTTCTTCAATGGTATCCGCCGCATGGATCTCATCATTGGGATCATCGGACATCAGTCCGGCCCGCTCGCTGAACCGCTCCTTCACCAGATGCCTCCTGTTGGTGGTAGCATATACCAGGACATTGGCCGGCCTGTTTTCCAGGCTTCCCTCAAGGACGGCCTTCATGGCGGTATAGCTGCTCTCCCCGTCGCTGAAGGACAGATCATCGATGAAGATGATAAATTTCTGCGGCCTGTTGCGGATCATTCTCAGGATATGGTTGAAATCCGACAAAAGGTCCTTCGGCACTTCAATGAGGCGAAGCCCCAGGGAATGATACTCGTTCAAAAGCGCCTTGACCGTTGAGGATTTTCCTGTGCCACGGTCACCGTATAACAGCAGATTGTTGGCCGGATAGCCCCGGATGAACCGCAGCGTGTTCTCAACGATCTCCTTTCTCTGCAGCTCATAGCCGATGAAATCGCTGAGCCTCACCGGATCGGGATCATCCACGCCCCGCAGGACTCCCTGTTCCCCGCTACGCTCCCAGACAAAGCCATTGTAGCGGGCAAAAATACCTGACCCGCATTGGTTGTAGAAATCGAGCAGACGGTCGGAACTGTCACCCCAGGGTTTACCGGCTTCAAAAAAGCGGTAATTAATCGGCTCCGCACTCCATTCCGGAAGCTCGCTGACTATATCCGCTTCCCGGTTGCAGTTCCGGAGCCATTCGGTTTTAATCCCCCTGGATGTCGTCGCTGCCATTTCCCCCAGAACATTCAGTTCGCCGGCCAGCATGCCGGTCAGCCAGCCGGGCATTTGGGCAGCATGGTTTTGTCCGGCCATCAGGCTGACAGGGGTTTCGCGATAGAGGACGGCATGCGTCAGGTAATCGCCGAAGGAACAGTTCCCTGACAGTCCCTGCGCCATGTTTTGCGCAACCAGGCTGTGAAAAAAGTCGGAATAGCTTCTGACAAATTCCCTGCAATCGCGGTTTTCCCCGCAAACCGTTTCCAGCAAACGGATGAACCTGCCGACAACCTCGTCCTTGAGCAGGTCCCTGAACAGCACAAGTGATTCAATCCTTGCAACAAGCTTTTTTACGTCATTTTCCATTATCTGCTCCCCCAGGTATTGGTCGTACTGAACCGATTGACGGTTCTTCCATAATATTAAAATCCGCCATGGAAAAAATCAAGAAACCGCTCCGGATGCCGAAAAACCTGGCAGGACAAAGACCTGCCTTTCATCCCCTGCACCAAAGTTAAAATTTTGTTCACAAATCCATAAAAGATTTTTCATAAAAAGCGATTACAATAGGGATCAGTCAGATAGAACAAATAGAGAGCTGGCGCTTCAGAAATGTCCTCCTGGCAACCAGGGCACAAATTGCATATACTTCATCAAATACTTGCATGGAATGGTGCCTTGGGTTGCTTATTTTTTTGGTTTTTCAGGCTTAAGGCCTGTTTGACAACCTTCCGAAAAAACCCCGGTGAACTGATTCACCGGGGTTTTATGATCTTCGTAATACTTTTAATTGTCTATGATTTTGCCTGTTGGCCGGGAACTGCCTTATTGCCTGCGGCAGCCTGTTCTTTCGCACCTGTTTCAGCCGATTCCTTCGCTGTATCCGGCTGTTTGATTTCCTTGCCCAGGTAATCGGGGAGCTCCAACCCGGCCATCTTGTACATATCGTTCAGGGGCGGGATGGACTTCAGCAGGCCGGAAAGGAAATTGGCCGTGGCAGGGGTGCCGTCCTTGCCGCTCATATTGTCCCAAACTGTGACCTTGTCAATCTTCAGGTTCTTGATGGCTTCAACCTGGATCCGCATCAGATCTTCCATCTTGTCGGCAAGCATCATCCTGGTGGCATCAACGGCACTTCCGCCTGCGGCGGCTACCAGCTGGGCAAAGCCCTGGGCCTGCTTGGTCAGCAGTTCCTGCATACCGCGGGCCTGAGCCTCCATCTTCATGTAGATGGCATCGGCTTCACCCTTGGCAAGCCTGCGGGTTTCCTCGGCCTTGGCTTCAGCCTCGAGCTCGATGCGCTTTTTCTCAATCTCGGTTTTAACAAGAATGTCAGCTTCCTGGGTAGCACGCTCACGGGCAGCACGGGCAAGCTCGGCTTTTTCCTCTGCCGCATAGGACTCTTCCAGTGCCTTGGCGGCCTGGATTCTCTCTGCGGCAGTGGCACGCCTTAAGGCCTCTGCCTGGCGCTCACGGAGGACGGCATTGGACAGGGCGATCTGAGCCTGTGCCTCGTTCTCACCTTTAATGGCCTCAGAGTTGGCAGCCGCAACCTGGATTCTCTGATCCCTGTTGGCATTGGCTTCACCAATGGCACCATCCCTGTTCTTCTCGGCTACAGACTTCTTGGCATCGTTGATGGCCTTGGCGGCGGCTTCCCGTCCAAGGGCTTCTATGTAACCCGACTCATCGGTGATATCGGTAACGTTCACGTTAATCAGGCGCAGACCAATTTTCTTGAGTTCGGTTTCAACGTTTCTGGATACTGCTTCCAGGAACTTGTCACGGTCGGTGTTGATCTCCTCGATATCCATGGTGGCGACAACAAGCCGCAACTGTCCGAAAATAATATCCTTGGCCAGTTCCTGGATTTCATTCAGCTTCAGTCCCAGCAACCTTTCAGCTGCATTCTGCATAACACCCTGCTCGGTGGAGATACCGACGGTAAATCGTGACGGGACATTAATCCTGATGTTCTGCCTGCTCAACGCGTTCTCAAGGTCAACGCTGATGGAAATAGGCGTCAGATCCAGGTATTCATAGGCCTGAATAATGGGCCAGATAAAAGCGGCACCACCGTGGATGCATTTGGCCGAGACAGCCGTGCCATCCCTGGCTGAACCCACTTTTCCGTAGATGACCATGATCTTGTCGGACGGGCATTTCCGATAACGGGAGATGATGAACAGGAAGGTGAACAGTACAAGAACCGCAACGACAGCGATCAGGATCAAAGTTTCTTGCATAATGCATTCTCCTCCATACGATTAATCTCAATGGGTGCTGACTTCATCATTGGGTATCACCGTCAAAACATTGTCCTCTGTAATGCCGGTGACGAAAACCGATTCCCCGGTTTTCAAATCGCGGTCCGCGCTGGTTGTGGCCTCAAACTCGCAGAACCGCTCCTGCACCATGACATTGATCTTGCCATACCCCCGGTTGGCCGCAGGAATGGTCATATAAACCTCGCCAACCTTTCCGATGGCATTGGAAACATCGATATTGCCGCTGTACTGCAGCCTCAGCGCCATACGGATTGACCATGTGACAAAGTACAGCGCCGCCCATCCGGCCATCAGGGCAAACACGATAACCGCAGGAAGCGGAAGTTCCAGACCCGCCAGCACAACTCCGGTCCATCCGCCAACCGCGAAGAAGGCAACAATGCTCCTTAAAGTAAAAAGCCTGACCTCAGCCACATCATGGCTATGCGTCAAATCCCCCACATGGTCGGCAGCATCGGCACCCGCTCCATCGCCGTCTGCAACATCGTGTGAAACATCGGCATCGCCATCACCGTCGGACAAACCGATGATAAACAGGATGATCTGGATGACCAGCACCAGGGTGGCCGGGATGGCAAAACAGGCGAACAATTGCTGCAATGTGCTTAATCCGTTCCACCAGTCTACCATTCGCCTGCCCTCCTTTCCTACTTTATCTATACCAGATAAAGGTATAGGGATGCAACACTTCCAACGGCTTCACGCGCAGCTGGTCCACGGAAAACTGCCGCTTTCAGGAAAGATAATCGCTGAACTCCATGGCGACAAACTGGGAAAGATTCCTCCCCGCCATGCCTTCGCACGCTTTGCTTTCCTGCTCCACATAAACCGGCAGTTGGATCTTGAAGGTGCTGCCTTCCCCGATCCTGCTTTCAAGGAAGACTTCACCGCCGAAAGCGGAAACGATTTTCTTTACCAGGGACAATCCGATACCGGTTCCCCCCGTCTGCCGTGCCAGGGTATAATCCGCCTGGCCGAAGCATTCAAAAACCAATTCCTGTTTGTCTTCCGGTATACCGATGCCCTGATCCTTTACCGTAATCCACACATATTCCTTTTGGCCTGAATGGGTTTCGGAAATCGAAACATGGACCTGTCCCCCTGCCGGGGTAAACTTGATGGCATTGGACAGCAAATTCAAAAGCATCCGTTCAAACATATCCTCATCGATGGCCATTATCTTGCTGTCCATTGCGGCATCAAAGCCCAAAGTGATATTCTTCTGCTGGGCATATAGCTTGACCGATTCGGTGATTTCCCTTGCCAGGTCCACAATATCGATGTTTTGCCGGTTGATCTTGAGACCGCCCGCGTTGAGGCGTGAAATATCAAGAATATTATTAATAAGCCGGAGTTGCTTATGGGTGTTCTGCTTGATTTTTTGCAGGAAGCCCCTGAGCTTTTCGCTCAGTTCGTTTTTGCAAAGGTATTCTATTGCCTGAACGGCCGAATGGATAATGGCCAGCGGCGTTTTCAGCTCATGGGCAATGAACATGAAATATTCGTCCTTTGCTTTCAGAGCTTTCTTTAATTCTTCCTTCTCTGCCTTTTCCTTTTCCAGCAGCTTTTCATATTTCTCCCTGAGGGATCGTTCAATATCCTTATAGGTATCCGCAGTATGGATGGACACGATTGTTTCACCGGAAGCTCCGCATTCGGTGAACGAAATATCAACTTCCTCCGGCTTCATCCACCGATTGAAGATAAAACAATGGAGATTCTCAGACTGCTTAATCAGTTCCGGTTTCTCCACGGTCGCCTTGAGATCATTCACCAGCAGATCCTCGATGGTTTTGCCGGTAACCATCTCCGGCCTGTAACCCGTCAAAGAGGTAAAGCTCTGGCTCACATCCTTGACAAATCCATTCCGCAAAGTGATAGACGTACCGCCTTCCCTTTCTTCAGGACGTTGTTTCATCATACTAGCCTCCAGTTATTAAAATTCTCATCCACAAACGTGGCTTAAACAGTTGATCTTTTCGCATTCCCCCCCCCCGCTTTTTGTCACGCAGAAAACTCAACAATATCATTATATAGCATTTTGTAATAATTTCCCATATATTATTATAATTTTTTTGTTAAATAGGCATCTTTTCACATCAGTATTAATTCTACTCACTGCATGGGCATTTAATCTGAGATTTCCTGATATATCTGGCTGAATATATCTCCCCGGATGACATAAATGTCATTGTGGTCTTCCGTCCGCACAGCAAGATAATCGCCCGGCCGTCCAAGCACATAGGTATCCTTGTCCCAGATGGTGAACACCTTGGTGTATCTGCAAAGAGGTTTGGCGAGGATTCGGCCTTCGCCTGTGCTGACGCACTTTTGCGCCTTTGCCCGCAGATCGATGCTCTCACCGCTCATCCTGTTACGAACGCTGGGAAAATACTCGGTCTCAAGATTGAAGGGTTCGTCTATGACACGATAGTTCCTTTCAAACATGGTTCTTGCAATAGGACTGACCTCGCCTTTTACCCCTATCATGAGATACAGATTATCATCGGCCACCAGATCATCCAGGTCACCCATCAGGGTTCTGACCAGCAAGGGCGTTCCTTTGGGGAAGATATCGGTGCTTTTCACGTACCCGCAGACCACAGGCAGCTTTTTGTAGCATTTCATTTCCGACAGCCGCAGCTCATACTTGCCGGCATATATCACATCAAAGGACGAATAATACTCGCTTATCCGGGAAAGCAGGTATTCGTCCGCATTGATGCTGGGATACTTCTCCTCGAATTTGTGGTAACTGATGAAACCCCCGGCCTTTTCAGCATGGCCACCGCCCGAACCGATGTCGTCGGCGATCCAGGCCGCCAGCTCACTGGCCATAATCTCATGGTTTGAACTTCGTACCGAGTATTTGATGCCGTTGTTTATTTCACTGTAAACCACGCATACGTCGATCACGTCCACCTGGTGGGCCATGTCGCTGATATAGCCCAGGATGTTGGGATCGCAGGGGTTGGTCTTGATGACGGCAAACCGGTTCTTCCGGTTGTATGAGGTACGGATGAGTGCCATACCCGCCGTTTCCAAATCGTTGAGGGTCAGATTGCTGTTCCTCAGTCTGCGTATCAGGAGTTTGTCGGGCACCAGGCTGTCCCGCATGTCCCGGTCCAGGGGATGGTTCAGTTCGGAAAAACCGTTGGTATCGGAATAAAGACCATACCAGAGGGCGGTGACAACATACGGATGGGCATTGATGTCGAAGCCTTCGTCCAGCAGCATCTTCCATACCAGGGTGGAACAGCTTGCCAGATAGCTCCGGATATCTGATCGCTCGATGCCGGTTATCTCCTGCTGATGGTGATCGATAATGGCCACATGCGGCACTTCGAACTTTTTGACATTACCGGCTCCGTATTGGCAGTCCACGGTGATGAGAAGGCCGTCAAAATGGTCCAGGGATTCCACATATTCTATGGGAATACTCAGTTCCTTTATCAACAAGAGGAGATTGGGTTTGGATATTTTTGACCTTCCGCTGTATATGAGCCTGACATCCTTCCCCTTTTCCCTGAACCAGGAATAAAGGGCAAATCCCGATGCAATGGCATCCGCATCCGGATCATTGTGGCACTGGATGATGATGTTGTTGTAGACGAGCAGTTCAGAAAGCCTCATAGGGTGCGTCCTCCGTAGATGGCATATCATGACCGATTTACATGGCATGTACCTTCATATCTAACATATATTAAACTAGGCTGCGAATGCAAGATCGCGTTCCCTGCCCCAATTCGGTATGATATGAGGTAATGCTGCCATGCATGAAGTGTGGAAAACATACAGGAAACCGTTAATGGTACTGCTGCTGGCTTTTGCTTTCGTCGTCGGGCTACTGATTATTTACCACCGTACAGCCACCACCTACGTCATGGGTGCCCTGATCCATCCGGGCCGCATTGAAACGGAAGAGCGCATGGGAAGCCTGATGGTCGCCGATTTGGACGAAGATGAACCCGAACGGTTTCACAGACCTTCAGGCAGTCCGGCCCTCAATACCAAGTATTCCTTCTCCGAGCTTCAGAACCCCCATGAGACCGTCCCCGTCTTCAAGAACCCTGAGGATCTTATCAAAGCCTATTACGGCCTGCTGCGCGAGGCTTCCAACATGACGGGTCATCACGGCGGCTGCGGCACCATCGGCTATCACCAGGAGCCTTATCCCTATGCCTGGAAGCTGCTGACCGAGGACTACAGAAAAGCCCTGCCCCTTCAAAAGTTCATCGACTCTTTCAAAGGAACAGGGCATACCACGCTGTTGAAGCTTATTCCGGCCTGGGCTCCCCCTGATACGCCGGACAACATCCGGTATTACATGGTGGAGACAGAGGTCATCACCGGCCCGCCAATCACCGGAGAAACCAAAGACACGGCCCAGCCCGGCTATTTTGCCTATTACTATGGCCTGATAACCGTTGAGGACACGGGCAGGGAAGGCTGGAAGATCAAACAGATAGATTACATTCCCGAAGATTTTCTGTGCGCGCCCTATCATAGCTGGTACTGGGACGCATCGGCCCTTGTGGAAGTCATCCATGGGAACTGGTACGGTCTGGTGGACAAGATCGACTCCATTGACAGGCATGACTCCCTGTACTTGGTTTACGCCGTCGGAAACGGTCAGTTCTACCGTTTCGACTTCGTCAGGCTCACCAATGGTGAGGATATCCTGCTCCGTGAGAATATCCGGTTCGCCGGTGTCTGGAAGGAAACCAATCTGCTCAGGGAGAACGACCAGATTTACAAGCTTTCGGTGCTGAATCCCAGGCTGAAATAGCCAAAGCCTGCAACATGGACTTTTTGAGATTGCCACGTCTCTTGCTATAGGAAGGGAGCCCGTAAAGCCGGTCGCTGTGCTGCACGGCTGCAAAACATCAAGCTGCTCGAATGGGGGGCGGCTGAACTCGCTGCGCTCAAACAGCAGCCGCCCCGATCCCATTCTCGCAGGATGTTTTGGCGCCTTATCGCAATGCGACCTTAACCTTTACGGGCTCCCTTCCCGCTGGTGTCACCTCATTCTTTCTCGAATATCGCCCGTATGGCCAGATCGGCTTCAGGCACAAGTGTGACAGCCGGTTCATCCTTAAAGCCCATGTTGGTTTCCCATCCAGCGAACCGGTATCCTTCCTTCGGAACTGCTTCCAGGGTAACCGGAATCCCTTCCATGGCCACACCGTTCCACTGTACATCCTTCATGAACATATCCATGCCGTTCAGCCGTATGGCGCCTCCCGCTGCATCGGACACTTCCAGCGAAATTTTATACCGCTCCAGGCCAAAATAGCTCTTCAAATCCCGGGTGATATAGTTGACCCGCTGCAGCGCGAAGCCGATGAGGCCATTGGTATGACGCTTCCACTCATCAATGCTTCGGTTCAGGATCATCCAGCGCTCCAGGTGCTCCGGGATGGCCGGCATGATGGTTTCCCGCATCTCCACCACGCGCTTTGTAACATAATCGGGATGGAACCTGGTATTGAGCAGGTCCACGAATCTGGCAATGAACCTGGTTTTGAACTCCTCATTGGTCAGCAGGGACCGTAAAAGCACCGTTGACCAGTCGGGGTTGGGCCATTCCGTTCCCCCGGCCTTGGTGGCAAACACCAGGGTTTTGTGGCTTGCCGTAGCATAAAAGCTGTACAGGCCAAAACCAAAATCGGTATCATACAGCATCCAGCGCCAGCGGCCGTCATGACCCGCGGGCGCGTCGGGGTCAATGGTATCCGTGCGTTTCCGCCAGACCTTCACGTTGTTTCCGGGCCAGTCGGTATTGGCAAAATAGATCTGGGCCACGTGATAGGTGATGAAATTATCCACGTCTATGCGTTCGGCTACGTATTCATAATTCTCCGGAAGACTCATGTCGTGGGTTCTCACAAATTCGAGCAAATCATTGAAGGACTGCGCATCGTCTTCCCGGCCATAGTAAAGCTCCATGCCCTGTTCGCCGGAACGCCCTTCAAGGATGGCGATATGGTCAAAATCCACGCCGTAGTTGTCATGAATGAAATATTCATCAAAGACTTCCCGGATATTGTATATCCCCCAGAACTCGCCATTGATGAACAGGACCGCAGGCCGGTAGCTCTGGGTATCCACCCCAAGGCCTTCAACAAGGCTCTGCATCATGGCATCCCGGAACAAAGTGGATTCCCAGTCGTTCCCTGAGCTTCGGAGAAGAATCTGCTTGAAGGCGGTCAGGGGCTCGTCCGGGTTCCCCCGCCGGGTCAAGCCGGGAAAAAGGGAATATTCAATGACATCGGGCCGCTCATACCGGTTTCGGGCAATCAGGCGCAGGGATTTTTGCCGGTTGGCCCGGGTCCATCCTCCCGATGTCCGTATCCCGACATTCTTGGTAAATCCCACGGTTCCGTCGGGCTCAAAGAAGGTCACGTGCGCTTCCTTCTCCCACGCCATTCCCCTCTGGTTGTAATTGGCGGGAGTCTCGCCGTCCACAGGCGCATTCGGGTTTTGGGACATCCAATCGCTGAACACCTTTCCCTTCACATAGATTCCTGTGAAATAGTCGAACAGGTTATCCGGATCCGTCACCAGGGATACGACGGGAAGCTTGTAGCGTCCGGCCATATCCTCGTCCACAAAGTAGGTATGGGTCACCGTTTCGCTCATGGAACCGTCCGGCAAAAAAGCGCGCGCCCGCACCACCGTTCCCTTGAAGACTTCCTTCAGGGGCGGCATGTCCGCAATGGATATTCCTGTGATGTTGGCATAAACATTGCGCTCCCCCTCCCTTGAACGAATGAGGATGGGCTCCTGGTAAACGGGTGAATCGGCGGTGGGTTCGGATCCGTCCAGGGTATAGCGGATGGTGGCCCTTGGATCCGAACAGCTCAGCACCAATTCAAAACCTTCACTGTAAAAACCGCTTCCCGCAGAGAATTCCGGCAGGCTGACCTGCGCGAAATAGGGCGTCAGATCCGCAATGGCCTCGGCATTGCTGTCTCCGGGCGTGGCCTGGGCCAGGAAAGCATGGCCTCCTCCGGCAGCCACACCGTATGAAACATCGGGAATGACCCTGTCCAGACGTATTGAATCAACAGCCATGCCGGAAGGATTGGACAGGGTGATCACCTCGCCTGCGCTTATCCGGAAATTGGCATGGAGCCCTGCATCGGACACCCTGTCCTTTCCGTCAGCCCATACCAGCAAATACTCGCCGGGCATCAAGGTCACATCGGGGAAGGTCCACAAATGGGGTATGTCCTGTTTATCGGACAAACCATAGTCCAAAAGGTTTACCGGCTGGCTTCCCGGATTGTAGAGTTCAATCCAGTCCCCGGTATCTCCGTCCTCATCGACAAGACCTGTATGGTTCATGGCCATGATCTCGCTGATGATGACATGACCGCTTTTTTCACTGTACGCACCGGATAAACCGCCGGCCTGCAGTCCATCCTCAAAGAGAACCGCAAGCACCAGCATAGCTGCCGTTATGACGCACAGGAGCGTCCACTGCTTTTTCATAACTGTCACCTTCCCTATTAGTCCTGATATGGTCCGGTTCGGCATACCCGGCCATAACGCGGTGTTTCATTCGTTTGCCGCATCCAGGGTGATGATGCCGTGCTCCAGGCAGATGGCCAGATCCAGGCTCCTGGTCTTTCCACCGAAATCCACTCTGATGACGGCCGTTTTGCCGTCATGCACCGAGATGCCCGCCACGATGCCCCTTCCGTATTTCTTGTGGTACAGGACTGAACCCTCACGGATCCTCTCGCGGGAGTCCTGATTGAGGATGCAGGCCACCTCGTTGACAAAGGTGGAACGGGTAAGGGGCAGCCCATGGTTCTGCTCCGGTGCCACCAGGTACAGGTAGCGCCTGGCACGGGTCATCCCCACATAGAACAGGCGCCGCTCCTCCTCCATCTCATCCTCATTGCCGGCATGCATCGCCTTAATGGCGTGCTGTCCGGGAATCTCGTCCTGGATGAGATCCACCATGAAAACGGCATCAAACTCCAAGCCCTTTCCCGAGTGAAGCGTGGTCAGGGTCACATAAAAATCGTCGTCCCCGCCATGCGCCGCATTGGGCGATTCCAGGCTCCGCTCCAGCCATTCCAGACGTTCAAGATACATGGGTATGCTTTTGATCCCTTCCGCGAGGGTTTTCAGAATGCCAAACATGGCATACACCCGGTCAAAGGATTGCCCGGTTTTGTCGCAGAGGCCCTTGATGCCGGAAAAGTACATGAACTCATCCTCGATGTATTCCAGCGCCTTCCCAGGCGGCATTTTGGCGAACCTCTTCCACTCGTGTTTCAGCTCCAGCATCTTCTTCTGCTGGAAAGGGGTCAGGTCCGGACCTGCGGCGATGGCATCCAGCACTTCGTCATGCTCGTTCATCAGGGCTTCCTGGACCATAGCCTTCGAAATATAGCGGTTCATCCGGTAGCAAATCCGCAGGAAGGATTCCCTGTCATAAGGGTCCAGGGCAAAGCGGAAAAACGCCAGGATATCCTGGACCATCCAGTGCTGGTGGAAATGAACCTTGCTTTGTCGTACCCTGCATGGGATGCCCTGGCGTTCGAAATAGTCCACCAGGCATACCGATGACAGGTTGTTCCGGTAAAGTACCGCCACTTTGATGTTTTCATATCGCTTCCGAAGCTCCCGCACGCGGTCTGCCACATATTTAAGCTGCTCCCCGGCATTTCTCACATTGACGATGACAGGATTCGTAAAATACGGGTTCAGGGTGCAGTGCTGCTTATCAAAGCGCTTTTTGTTGGACCGGATGAAGCGGCTGCTGACCTCCACGATGTTCCGTGAGGAACGGTAATTGTTTTCCAGCCGATACAACCTGAGGCCGGGGTACTGCGTCTTCATGCCCAGGATGTGCCCGGGATCCGCGCCACGGAAGCCATAGATGCTCTGGTCGTCATCCGCCACAACAAATACATTGGGATTATCGGACGGCATGATGAGCCTGAGGATCTCAAACTGGAGCCTTGACAAATCCTGGGCCTCGTCCACCTGATAGAAATCATACCGGCTGCGATACTGCAACAGGATATCCGGATACCGGTTCAGGATATGCCATGCATGGACCAGCATATCATCAAAGTCGATAAGGCCCCTGGCTCGCTTGTATTCCTCGTAGGCCCGGTAAAGTTCGGCAAAGCGCGGTGTCTGCAACTCCAGGCTTCCGAAATCCTTTTCGGGCACCATGCGGTTTTTCACCAGGCCGATCTCGTTGCTCAGGATTTCCAGATCGTCATCGCCGGCCTGTCTCTGATGCAATTCGCGCCAGATGTTCTTCAGAACGGCGGCCTTGCTTTCCAGGGGATCATCGGACCCCTCAATGAGCCTGAACCGCTTCCCCTGGCGCTGTTCGTACTCCCGAAGTATACCATAGCAGAAGCTGTGAAAGGTGGAGAACCGGACTGAAATTCCCGACCTTCCGAACAGCCGGTTATATCGGGTCTTCATCTCCAACTGCGCAGCCTTGTTGAATGTCATGGTCAGGATACGCTCCGGGCGTACATGCCCGGATGCAATCAACATGGCGGTTCTCACCGTAATAACCGTGGTTTTTCCCGAACCGGGACCGGCCAGCACCAGGGCCGGGCCGACAACATGACCGGCTGCCTGAAGCTGCTGCTGATTGAGGCTGATACCATATTCAGATTTGAGCTGCGAAAAGAAATCCACCGAATCCATCCTTCACGCGCCCTGCATCCATCCCCCCAAAAACGGTTGGCGCAACAGATTGTCAGCTTTAATCATACCATCATTTCAGTGTCTGGACAAACCAAAGCCAGGAATCTGTCAGGATATTTATGAACCTATGCCCATATATTGAATTAGTGCAGCAATGATACGGGAGCTTTTGCCGTTCATGCCACTGAAAATCATTCCGGCAATACTCATCGTTACGCTCATCTTCCCGCCTATTCCGGGAAGCTCGGGCAAGCCCGGCAATACCGCTTTTGAAGCTTTCAGTCCCCATGAATCCAGCCATCAGGCTCAAGCCGGAGCCATTCCGACACAGGCGGATGACTGGTTGAAGCCTTCCATTCAGGAAGAAATGCCCGGAGTTGATCCGGTGGAATCCCCGCCTTCCCATGAACCCCTGCCTTCTGTGGAAACCCAGCAGCCATTGCCGGAGGCTCCTTTATCGACACCCGCCAATAACGTGAATCCGCCAGCGCCCGAACAGGGAGGATCCGGGCAGAATCCAGGCGCTGAGAGCGCAGAACCGCTGCACGGCGCGGAAGGCACTGCTCCGCCAGACGTGCCGCAGGAAGAATGCACCGCCGAGGAACCCTCCGTCATCACCGACAGTTTCCCCCAGGCCGATCTCAGCACCGTGGAATATACCATTTTCAAAAACGAGGTTCTGGGCATCATCAAGAAGGCCGAGCAAGTTTCAGGCATCAAGACCACCTACGGGGTTTTCGTCATGGACCTTGTCAACAACTATACCTGCGGGGTCAACGAGAACCTTACCCGTATCGATCCCTACGACAACATGCTGGAGGGATATTTTAACAGCGCCTCTGTCGTCAAACTCTTTCAGGGGTATATCCTTTGCGACATGATGCGGCGAGGGGAACTGAGCGCGGAGGAAACCTATTACGACGCGGTGACCGGCAGGCGCTTCAAGCTGCTGAACATGATCAAAACCATGATCAGCTACAGCGACAACAACTATTCCAACGCTTCGCTGAGGCTCATCGGAAATCAAAAATCCAACGAAGTGCTGGACCGCCTCGGCATACACAACAGCAGGATATATGGCGAGATGTCGGGCGCCATAGGCTACAGCCGCAAAAACAACCTGGCAAGGTACGGCACCGAAAAGCGCTGCGCCCGCATTACGCCGCGCGATACCGGTCTGATCCTCTATAACGTTTATGTCAACCGGGAAACCGACATCTACATGAAAACCATCCATGAAGGTCTTTTGGGAAACATCTACAACACCCGTATTCCGGTGGGGGTTTCAAGGGTTAACCGGAAGTATGCGGTTGCCCATAAAACCGGGACCAATTCCCAGCTGGGCATCTATAACGACGCGGGCATCATCTATTGCAAGCGGCCCTTCATCCTGGTCGTCTTTACCCAATCCACCACCCAAAAGGCAGGCGAGAACTTTATCCGCAGCCTGGCAGAGCAACTGACCCGCTATTTCGACGGCAAGGCATGAGGCTTATTCCAGCGGGCGGACTTCAATCCATAGTTTCAGGTTTTCAGCCAGGATGAGTTTTTGGACAAAGAGCTGGTATTGGCAGTTGTCCAGGCGAAAGATGCGCTTGTCGGCCACCTCGGCGATCATCTCGGCGTCGAGGGTTTTGACCTCCTTGCCAAGAAGCGCATGATACTTCTTTTTCAACTCGGTCTCAAACACCAGGAGGTCAACCTCTTCGTCCTCGCAGATAAAAACCACGTCCACCGATTTGAGGATGTATTTGCCCTTGTTCAACGATTTCTCAAGCTGTTCCAGCTGAGCGTTTTTTTCTGCGATAACGCTTTCCAGGTAGGCATTCATCCTGTGGAAGTTCTCCAGGCGGTAACTGACAAGGGTGGTCATAACGGTCAAGCCCAAAAGGACGCCGGTGACAACGCCTGCATAAAAGCCAAACAGCACAATCGGCCTTCTTATCCTTATTCCCGCCATAGGGCACCAAACCTTTGAATCAGACGGATATAGCCATAGGCCGCATTAGCGCCCAGCAAGGCCATGACCACATGGATGCCCTGTTTGAAAATGGACAGGAATTCTCCCTGAAAAATTCCCTTTTCAATCACCTTGAAGGATGAAAAGGTATCGCCCAGGGCTATGGCCATGGCCCAAATTTTGATGGACCCGGCAATATCCATCATGGCTTCAAGCGGAGGTTTGTTGGTCAGAATGGCGCTGATTCCCGCAAAAACACTTGCGCCGATCACGACGCCGAATGCGACGAAGAAATTGCGTACGATGCTGGTAAAAAAGGCGGACAATTCCCCGGACCTCCCGGCAAGGTTGTCTGATATACAATATGAGAGGCATATGCATATTATACGGGACGGGTTGTCCGGCAAGGATGCGCTCCGGAATAAAAAAAGGACCCTCTGAATGACAAGAGGGCAAAATCAAAACCCCAGTAGGGACCAATAAGATTTTACCTTGCCCTTGCAGGAAAAGCAACTGTCTCCTGAATCTGTAATCCGTCAAAAAACCCAAAGTTTTGATTGACATTTCAGGAAAATCGTTTTTATTATTGTATTAGTCTTTAAAACGCAGGATTTCTTGCGCAGGATTTCCTGCATGTAAAAGGAGTATGGCTTATGAACATCATCATCAGAAATACCTATGAGGAAATGAGCCGATATGCGGCAGAAGTGATTGCGGCGATGATCCGGTCGAAGCCTGACTGCGTACTGGGGCTGGCCACCGGCAGCACGCCGATAGGTACATACCGGGAACTGATCCGGATGCACAAGGAAGAGGGTCTGGATTTTTCCCAGGTGAAGACTTTTAACCTGGATGAATACCTGGGATTGGGTATGGATTTGAGTAAGCCCTATGAGCAGGACCAGAGCTACGCCCGGTTCATGCACGAAGAATTGTTCAAACATATCAACATCAGGAAGGAAAACATCCATATTCCCGACGGGCTGACCAAAAACCCGGAAGAATTCTGCATGCAGTATGAGGAAGAAATCAAAAAGGCCGGCGGTATTGACCTGCAGCTTCTGGGCATAGGCGGTGACGGGCACTGGGCTTTCAACGAACCCGGTTCATCCCTCGCTTCCCGGACACGCGTGGAAGCCCTGACCAAGCAAACCCTTGACGACAACTATGAGCTCTTTTATTGCAAAGCCGGCATTCCCAGGGAGCAGATGCCCCATTTCGCCATCACGATGGGTATCGGTACCATCCTGGAAGCCAGGAACATCCTGATGATCGCCAATGGCAGGCGGAAGGCCGACGTGGTGGCAAAAGCCCTCGAAGGTCCTGTAACAAACCAGATTACCGCCTCCGCCATCCAGCTATTCAGCGGCGGCATCACGGTGGTACTTGACAGGGAAGCTGCTTCGAAGCTGAAAAACATCGACTACTATTTGCACAAGGAAAAGCTGAGCAGCACTTACGGTTTCAAAAGATAACAACGGACAGATGCAGTACAGGGATCGGCGGTTTGCCGATCCCTGTCTATTTTTAAGTATTCCTAATCGGATTACGGCCCATAACAGTGTCTCACTAAATTAGGAAAAACTCATTGCGGATGACCTTCTCCACTTCATCCGGAAGCCTATCCGCGATGGTCCGGACATATTCCTTTGAGAGGTTCAGTTTTTCCCGCACATGGTCCGTATAAATGAAGGTCGTGCTTGTCCCCAGCAGATTTTCATAGTAATTCGTACTGATGGCATCCGCCAGATACATGACATTGATGTCGTTATTTATCCTCCCGTACGGGAACGGACTGTGGTGATAGCCTACGATGACGCAGATTTCTTCCGGCAGCCCCCAATGCTCGCACAGCCACATCCCGATCTCCGCATGGGTAATGCCATTCAGCACGACCTTTTCCGCCACCGTCTGATGGACCCCGTTTTCTACCTGCTTGGCATAGATTTCATCCAGGTGTTGCGGCAGGCAGATGTCCAAAACCGTTATGCCGATATCATGGATCAACCCGTATGTAAAAATCTTTTCCTTGTCGCACTGGCCGGTCTTTTCCGCAATCATATAACTTGCAATGGAAGTGCCGACGCAATGCTGCCAATACTTCCTGCTGTCAAACAGTTTCGTCCTGCCGCAGCTTTCCGGGAGCAACAGCCTGGTCATATGCGCAATGGAGATCATTCTGACGTTGTAGGCGCCCAGATACAGAATTGCATCCTTCAAGTTCGTGATTTTTCGGTTGAACTGTGAGATATGGTTGATCACCCGGACCAGTACGGTTTCCATGCCCGGAATGTCGTACAGCCTGTCGATGCATTCATTCATGTCAAATTCCAAAGGAGTCAGAAGCATGCTCAGAGCGTCCCCGAAATACTTCGGCATCCTGGGCAAATACTCCGATTGCTGAATCTGTTGGATTATCGGATGATCTTTCGGATAGTCCAGCATTTTCAACTCACCTGTTTCTTTCCTCATGCCTTACGAACAGCCATTTGCCTTTGTATGCGGCGCAAACCGCCGCAAACTGCAGCCGTTCGTCACTCATTTTCCCTATGGAATGAAATTCTACTTTCATCATCGTGCACCAATGCTGCAAAAGTATTTTTTTATATCATACCTTCATGCAACTCACTTTTCAATAATAACACCCAGTCTTGCAGCATATCGGTATGCGCCAACTGCTGAGGGATTTTGCAGCAAGGGGCAAATCTTAAAGGTTAGGCAAATAAACAGCTTGTCGGTAAAAATGATCATTGACTTTTGTTTAATGTGGGTTGGTTTAAATAAATTTTATACTTGTAATTCCAAATCAAAATAGATGGGATAACACGGCAGAAAACAAAATTCCCACAGCATATGAAGTTTTCAATTGCTGCGGGAAATCAAACCAGCAAAAAACAACGTTTTAGCAGTTTAGCTTCTATAACCGCTACCTCTAGTATTGAGATCAATTATTTCAGTGCTTTTACGCTTTCCCTCGGAACGATGGTTCCTCCAATACGCACTTTGATATTTCTAAAGCCGGGATCTTCAATAGCCATATGCAACTGTCTGAGCGCCACAGAACCCATCATCTTTTTCGGCACATTCATCGTTGTGAGTGCCGGAGAGCTGATAGCCGAAAAGGGAATGTCATCAAAACCGATAATGGATACATCATTTGGAATTTTGATGTTGAATTCCTTCAAGGCTTTCATAGCGCCTATGGCTATGGTGTCATTGTCGGCGAATACGGCGCTGGGCAGCTTGACGCCTTTATTCAAATATTGCTTCATGCTTTCATAAGCACCCAACAATGTTGGTACACATAGGAACTCATGCTCCGGATTAAAATTCAGCTTCAGTTCCTCTGTATATTTTCTGAAAGCAAACGCGCGCTCATCAAAATTTTGAATGCTGATGCTGCTGTGAAAATAAGCCACATCCTTATGCCCCTGAGATGCCAGATAAGCTAGGGCATGATAGACGATTTCCTCATTATTGATGGCAATGCTGTTGCAATTAAAATTGGGCATAACATTGTCCACAACAACATAAGGAATCGGAATGGCGTTCAACAGTGAATATGAGCAATGGTCCAACTCCGTTCCCAAAAGTATGAGCCCTTGATAAGCGGAAAGATCAATACTTTGCAGCGTCTTTTCCAGGCAATTTTCAGAAATGACAATGCTCAGGTTATACCCTTCATTCCGGCAATCGTTTTCGATTGAATCCATAATTGAGGATATAAAGCCTGCGTTTTCTTCAACAATCATGCCGTGTTTTATATACTTCAAAAAGAGTATGTTCTTAGAAAACACGGATCGTTTCTTTGGAAGAGTATAGTTATACTGTTCAAGCACCTCCAAAACTCTTTTCCGAGTCTCGTTTCCTACTCCTTTTTTGTTGTTTAATACAAGAGATATTGTTGATGGCGAAACACCGGCAATTTTGGCTAATTCCTTCAGATTCAATCGCTTCAATCCTCTCTCCGTTTATTTATATTTTGTCTATATATGTCTCCTTATATAATATATTATAAAACCAACACAAAACAACGAAATTGTGACGCTGCAAACCGAAACCATTCCGCTGACAGGCCGTATCATACCAGGAAATCATGCATATTATCGCTACTGACAAAAAAATATCATCTTATGGACCTAAGAATCTATGGAAAAACAAGCTGAGTTCAATTATTTACTTCAGGGTCCTTCAGATGATATTCTAAATAACCTCAATACATTTATCGTTTTATATCTTTCTTAAAGAATTTTTTATACGTCATTCATACATCTCATCCAGTGCTGCAATGGCAGTCCATCTCTCAAAAAGGGTATTCCCCTTCCGCAGTATTCGTTTGAATTCGCTTGACACGCGCCGTTTTCTTTCGTTTTCAGACTACTGATTTCCTGAAAGCCTTCATCATTAACATGGCGACAGCTGCTCCCGGGTCTTTCAGGGTTCTGGATGCTTCCCCTCTGGTAGCTGCCCTTCCATGGACAGCTACCATGGTGGTTGTGTTCTCAAATCCCTGCTCGGCGGCCACTGCAGCTTTGGCAGCCGCATCCTGCAGGTTTTCTCCGGCTTCCAGGGATGCTTTAAGCGCAACCAGCGCCGGATGGAGTCCGTCCAGGAAGGTTTTTTCTCCGACTTTTGCCTTTCCCCTGTTGGCAACACCTTCAAAATAAGCCTCAAACATGCTGTACAGGTCCATCGGGGCCAATTCGGTTTTTCCCTTCAGAGCTTTGCCGGCCTGCATGAATCCCGACGCCATCAAGGTGCCCATGCTGGACGGAACGGCCGTGGACATGGCCTTCCCGGCATTGTAAAGCATTTTGCCAATATCTGTCTCATCGCTGCCTGCAACAGCCTGATAAGCCGCGGTAAAACCGTCGCTCATGGTCAGACCCAAATCGCCGTCTCCGACAACGCTGTCAAGCTCAATCAGATAATCTTTATGTTCACGCATAATGTCCTTGAATGTTTCAAGGAGTTTTATGACATACAGACGATCCATAAAGATACCTCCTCAGAGTTGTACGAAGAATGGTGTCTGTGCAGGCGCATCAAGATAACGTTTCAGCTCGTCATCAAGCTTCAGCAATGAGATCGAGAAACCTGCCATTTCAAGCGCCGTAGCAAATTCTCCCACATAGTAACGATAAACCTTAATGCCTTTAGCCTTCAGATACTGATCGATTCTTCTTGTCACGATATACTGCTCATCCAGCGGAGTAGCGCCCAAACCGTTAACCAGCACGGCAACCTCATCACCTGAAACATAGGGAAGATCGGCAACGATCTGATCCAGCATTTCATCAACGATTTTATCCGCCGGTTCCAGCTTGCCGCGTCTGATACCGCGCTCACCGTGTATGCCCATGCCAATTTCCATCTCATCTTCCCCGATGGTAAAGCCAGGTTTCCCAACACGGGGTACGATGCAAGGCGTTAGGGCCACACCCATGGTTCTTACATTGGCTGCAGCCTTTTCAGCAACACGCTTTACCTCGTCCAGGCTGAGCATGGCATCCGCCGCGGCACCGGCGCATTTATAGACAAACACGATTCCGGCAACGCCTCTTCTTGTGTTCTTTCCGTCCTTAGCCGGAGGGGCTGAAGCAACATCCTCGCCAGCAACCACGCTCTCAACGCGAATGTCATATTCGAACGAAGCCATTTCGGCAGCCATATCAAAGTTGAAGATATCGCCGTTGTAATTGCCGTATATATACAGCACACCGGCACCGGAATCAATCTCTCTGGTTACCGCCAGCATTTGCTCCGCGCTTGGCGACTGGAACACGTCTCCCACAGAGCAGCCATCCAGCATGCCTTTGCCCACATATCCCAAGAACAACGGCAGATGACCGGAACCACCGCCGGTGGCTAATCCTACTTTGCCCGGCTTTTTATGCCTGGTAACCAAACACCTTAAGTCGTTATTCGTGTAGGTGATTAGGTCGGAATGGGCTATATACAAGCCTTCCAGCATTTCATTCACATAATTTTCAGGTTTGTTTATGATTTTTTTCATAACTGCTATCCTCCTAGTTTTTTTATTTTGAATTAAATAAATAACCAATGAAATCACAGTTGGATTTCAATATGATCCTTTTCTTCATAGTCGACAACGGTACAATCGTTAAAATAGGTTCTCTCCGGAAGGACTATAAGAATATGGGCTTCTTCTTTATGGACAGGAAACGGAGCAAGATGCCATACGCCCACATTGAGCCTTACGATGGTACCCTTAGGGATGATAAAGGCTTCGGTCAATTCCGGAACAGGACGGTTGGACGGCGGGGCGACATGGATGACGATGTCATCGTCAAGAGGAAGAATGCCTTCTCCGGTCGTGTTATGATACTCTGCACTTTTTACAACCATCTTCTCAGGCTTTCTGGCAACCAGGGCCGAAAAAGCTATCGGCATATCGCCGGAAACCGGGAACAATACGGCGTCGTGGTAAAAGTCGCCCAAATGATTACCGCACGGTTCTGAAATACTGGAAAAACACCCGTACTTTGAGAAGTTTTCCTTTGTGATAGGTTGTGCTTTAATCTGTCTCATCTTACTTTTCGCCTGCCTTTTTGCTTTTATATTTTTCAATTAACCATGTCACAGCCATAATCCCGATGAGCATGAGTCCCCATATAAAGGTTTTGATGAAGGAATTAACCCTCATGATGTTCAATGCGCTTGATAACAACTGTAAAACCAGAATGGACAACGTAACGCCAAGCACTTTTCCCCTGCCGCCGCTCGGACTGATACCGCCCAAAACGCATATGAGCAGGGTCAACAGCGTATAGGAAGTGCCATAATCGGATTTGGCGGAATTGTACCGGGAAGCCATCAGTATGCCGGCAACGCTTCCAAGGATGCCCGAGAGGCAATAGGTCATCATTGTAATCTTCAGATTGTTGATACCTGAATACCTGGAAGCCACAGGGTTTGTCCCCATGAAATAGACATGCCGGCCATTAACCGTCGATTTCAACAGATAGCAAAGCACGATGGTAATAAGGGTAAAGATGATTAAGCTATAGGGTATCTCGTATATTTTGCCGTTACTGATCTGGCTGAATGATTCCGGCAAACCGGTAATGGCAGGTCCCTTCGTTATCGCCAAACTGATTCCGGTATAAAGCTGCAGGCCGCTTAGGGTTACCAGCATGGGCGGAATTTGAAAATACCCGATGAAGAAACCGTTTATTGTGCCACACACGATACCTACCAGCAATCCCGCAGCCATCCCCAAAAGAATGGAGGTTGTACTTCCTCCCATGGATTTTATCACGAGGGAGCAGATAATGCCGGTAAGATTGGCAATGCCGACAAGCGACAGATCAATACCACCTGAAATCATGGCCAGCATCATACCATACGAAAGTATGCCAAACTCGGCAAACTGAACGCACATTCCCTGAAGGTTTGTACGGCTCAGAAAGGTTTTGGGATTAAGAAAGCCCATGACAACAAATATGATGATCGCCAAACCGGATAACAGGACGATATTTCTGTTTTCTGAATCAAGGGACATTCTCTGTTTGTTTGCTGATATGATCCTCATTATATTTCCCTCTCTTTAAATTTTGGCGCTTGTAGCGATCCGCTTTGCTCTGTAAGATGTAATCGCAGTACCGGCAAGCATGATGAAACCTAACACCAGCGTCTGGAAATGCGTTGGAACGCCAAGCATGATCAGGTTGTTCTGTACGAGCGTGATGAGAGTTACTCCCAAAAACGTTCCAATGACGGTACCGTGACCTCCCGTGATGCGTGTACCGCCGATAACCACTGCTGCAATAACCATCATTTCGCTTCCCATCAGTGCCTGCGGGCTTGCCTGACGCATCAGGATCATGTATGTCATCCCGCCGATTCCTGCAAAGCAGCCATTGAGCATATAAACGAAGAACAATATTTTATTGACATTAAATCCTGCAACCCTGGCCGCGTTCATGTCACCGCCAATGGCATAAATGCCTCTCCCAAGCATCGTGTGCTTAAGCAGCATATAGGAAGCGAGATAGATGATGACCGGAATAATGATCATCACGGTCAGGGAATACTTGATACCGTCCTGGGTTATATAGGTCAGAAGAAACATTTGCGAAAGCTTATCCACGTTTTCGGGAATACGGGAGATCTCCTCTGTACCCAAAAAGGCCAATGTCGCACCGCTTGCCACACTGCTTATTCCCAGGGTGGCAATGAGGGGTGGTATTTTTATCCTGGTGATGAGCAGCGCATTCAGTATGCCAAAAGCTATACCTATCAAGGCAGACATGGCAAAAGCAAATATGAAGCTGTCTATGTTATGTGCAATCATGAATTTGATAGTTGCATAAAAAGAGATACAGGAAACGGCCGGAAAGGATACATCAATACCTCCCGAAACAATAACGATCATTTCGCCGATGGCAAATATAAGCGTCACGAGCATTGCGCGGGTTAAGCTGATTAATGTCGGCACCCCGAAGAAGGCAGAATTGCTAAACCCAATGATCAAGGACAATGCTATAATGATATAGACGACTATCATTTCATTTGAAGTCATTGTATTTTTCAACGTTTTCATTTTTGTCCCCCTTACATGCCACTCAAAAGGCCGGCCAATTCTGTCTCGGTAAGCCCGACGGTATCCATCATTTCAGAGCACTTGCCGTTTTTCATGATGATGAGCTTATTGCAGTTTTGGATGAGCTCGGACAAGTCGTCGGAAATGATGATAATCCCCACGCCTTTTTGGGCAAGATCATGCAGAATCTGATGAATATCCGCCTTCGCTCCGATATCCACACCGACTGTCGGTCCGTTCAGTATCAGGAGTTGAGGCTCCGTATTAAGCCATTTGGCTATAACCATCTTTTGCGCATTTCCGCCGGACAGGGTGCGAATCAGCGGTGCAGGCGACGGTGCATTGCAGCCGATCTTTTTAATCCAATCCTTGGTGTCCTGATACATTTTTGAATAGTCTATCTTGCCCTTTTTGAAATATTTATCTACAGAAGCAGCCACTGTGTTATCGCAGATGGAGCGATCAAGAAACAGTCCCTGGGTTAATCTGTCTTCAGGCACATAGCCAATTTTATGCTTCATTGCATCTTCCACAGATTCAATCCTGATTTCTCGGCCGAAAAGATATACTTTGCCACTATCGGCGGGCGCAATACCGAACAAGGCATCGCCAATCTCGCTCCGGCCCGATCCCAAAAGGCCTGTAATTCCGAGAACATCTCCCTGTTTCAATACAAAGTTGACATTTTCAAAGGCACCTTTTTTGGTGAAGTTCTCCACCCTGAGTATTTCCTTTTCGGATGCCTCCGGCCGGTATGTTGAACCGCTTATGTCTCTTCCGGTCAAGTTCTTTACAAAGCGTGCCCTGTCGAATTCCGTTATGGGACCATTGGCAACATTTACGCCATTTCGAACAATGGTCAACTGATCGGCTATTTCATAAATTTCATCCAGCTTGTGATTGACAATTAGAATAGCCATGCCTTTGGCTTTCAGCCTACGCAGAATTGCATTGAGTTTGTCTACCTCTTTTTTGGTCAGAGCAGTGGTGGGCTCGTCCAGGATAAGCAATTTGGCATCATTGATAATAGCCCTGCAAATCGCGACGATTTGCTTGTTGGCTATGCTGAGCCTTTCCAGTTTTATATCCGGATCGATGTTGGCACCGATCTGCTCCATGGCTTCAATGGCAAGCCGTCTGGCTTTTTTCCAGTCCATTCTTCTGGCGCCCGTCATCAAAGCATTGTTCATGGCGATGTTTTCTGCAACAGTCAGATTTGGAAAAACAGCAAAATCCTGGTAGATAACCTGAATACCTGCCCTGATTGCTTCAATTGGGGTAAAATGCCTGATTTCTTTACCTTCAATATAGATTTTCCCTTCGGAGGCCTGGTGCACGCCGGAGATGATTTTTATCAGGGTCGATTTTCCACACCCATTTTCTCCTGCCAGGCAGTGAATCTCGCCCTTTCTGACTTCCAGATCAACTCCGTTTAACGCCTTAACGCCATCAAACGACTTTTTTATGCCTTCCAGCTTAAGAAATACTTCCCCCATACGTATTCTCCTATTTTGCATTCTATAATATGAACCTCATAAAGGCCTTTACGGCGCTTTATGAAGTTCATATTATATGAGAGCTCATTTGATATTGATCTGGCGATTAGAAGTTATATGCCGGATCATCGACGTTGTCCTTGTTAACGTCAATCCAAGCCTGGCCTGTCAATACGTTGCCTTCCAGCTTCAGGTTTTCATAACCGGGAATTCCCAGGTTTATACCATTTTCAATTTTCTCGCCGTTCAGAACCCTGACAGCCACTTCAATCATGGCCTTTCCTGCCAAAGCGGGATCCCAGAAGGAAATGGTGTTAATGGTGCCGTTCTTGATGTATTTACCGGATACGGATACCAGGGAGGTACCGACGATATGTACTTTTCCTTGCAGACCCATTTCTTCCACTGCCAGCGCAGCACCGGCCACGTCTGCCATTGCAGAACCCTGAATACCTACAATGTTCGGATTGGCGGTCAGAACTTCCTTAATCTTGTTGTAGGAAACAGACTGATCGTCAGAAGTTTCGATCTTTTCACCATATTGCTTCATGTTGGGGTACTTCTCTTCCTGAAGCGCCTTGGCCGCGTCAACCCACTGATTGTGAGACTTGGAGGTCAAAGAACCAACTTCCAGAACATATTCTCCCTGTCCGCCAGTCGCTTCGGCAAGCAGTTCCATGAAGTGTCTTCCATATTCCTCGTTATCGAAGGCTTCAATATCATAGTCGATATTCGTCATACCGGCAGCTTCGTGAGTAATAACGACAATGCCTGCGTCTCTGGCTTTCTTAAGAACCGGCTCAAGCGCTTCGGTCGAGAAAGGAACAACACAGATAGCGTCTACACCCTGAGCAATCAGATCTTCAATCAATTGTGCCTGGAGAGCGCCGTCAGCCTCTGAAGTACCTGTATAGAATGCATCTATACCGGTTTCCTTGGCGTATTCCTTTACTCCGACTTCCATCCTCTGGAACCATGCAATACTGGTTAACTTAGGAACCACTGCAATCGTGTAGTTTTTTGAAGAAGAACCACCGCTTGGTGATGAGCTAGGACTTGCACTGCCCGAAGACTGATCTGTTCCGCCAGTTGAACCACTGCCTGTAGTGCCGGCAGAACCGCACGCCGCCATGGCGATAGCCAAAGCCAGACAAAGGACAATACACATCATTCTTTTGGTCATTGCTTTCATACATGTCTCCCCCACAAATTTTGTTATAGTTCATTAAATGTTTAGCAAATCATTCGATTTGCTAAATCAAATATACCACGCATTCGACAGATAGTCAACTATACATTTAAATAAAATACACAAAATTGTCGTTGAATAATTTGCTTTGTTTATATAATGTGGCCACTTTTCGTTTATTTTTGTAAAATTATAACCTCAAATCAAATTAAATAATTTACTAAACAATATTTATTGTAGTTTAGTTGTATTTAGTTGTGTTTGGAATGCATTCAGAATAGCATCTAAACATTTAGCTCTTTCTAATTACAAGCTTTCCATTTACATGATTTCAGTCCAAAAAAGAACCTCCTGTGGCAGAGAAGTTTTTGTTCTGCCACAGGAGGATTACTTCTCAAAGTCGCTTTTCACAATCCTTCGTAATCGAAGACCGTTATTTGTTATATCAAATAGTATATAGGTTTACGGCATTTGCCTTCTTTTCGATTTACTGTTTCAGTTCGTTAGGTATCTCGGTGACTGTATCTGACTTGTATAAATTGTAAACCGACATGATGACATCGTAATACTCAATAATCCACTCATCAGTGGAATAACCTTTTACCTCAAACACTTTATGCTTTTTGTCGCCATCCACTACTCCTATTTGCCTGCCTATCAGAGAATAATCGTGCAACGGACCATAAAAAGAGTATACGGTGCTGTCCCGTTGCAGTTTTGAACCGCCGCCAAGTTTCCGGAAAATTTCATAGCCTCTTTCTTGATCAGCGCAGGAAGATAAAAATGTCATCAGCAAAACGAAAACCAACAGCAAAGGTAGTTTCTTCGTAAAGGGTCCCTCCTTAATATACTTCAACCTGAACCTGGATATAGATAAAGTTAAAATCTTTAAACAATACTCATCTTTCATTGTAACAGCCTTGATGGCGTTAGTTCCCGCTCCGTTTAATGAATCTGTTTGCAAACACTCTCATTATAACACAATGTTATGGTTCAATAAGAATTTGTTGCTTGTTATATTGGCCAGCAACATTTAAGATCACCAGAAACTTAGCATTGAAAGGAATGGATACTCATGCAAATACCTCCTACATAACGTTTTTCGAAACAACTCTCAAATCATCCTATGGAGCGCTTCTTGATAACACGAGCAATCAGCCAAGTTTATCGCCCTTTTTTACCGGCCGTTCCGGCTGGATCAACACGACCCCCTGCTCTGCATAAACGCCCAGGACCAATACTTCTGAAATAAAATCGGCTATCTGCTTCGGCGGAAAATTAACAACTCCTAAAACCTGCCTGCCTACGAGTTCCTCTTTTTTATAGCATTCCGTGATCTGGGCACTCGATTTCTTAATACCGATCTCCTCACCGAAATCAATCCAGAGCTTATAGGCCGGTTTCCTTGCTCTTTCAAAAAATTCCGTCTTAATTATTTCTCCAACTCTGATATCCAGCTTCATAAAATCCTCAAAGGTAGCCATGTTGCATCCTCCCTGTGGTATTAACCCTCGCATTGGTGTATATTTAAAATAAACTCCGCTCCAAACCACTTTCCCTCAAACCCTTATGCCTTCTAGTCTTAACCCTATTCTCCTAATCTCTTCCAGATAATAAAGTCCGCTCTAAAATTCCATATTTTCATCCCATTTATTAACACTTTTTCCTTAATCCTTATAGCAATTTTTAAAATAAAGTCGGTTCCGAATAGGGATAAGGTGAAAGGAAAAAGGCATAAGGTTGCATTTTCTCATGTGCTTTTTCTAATGCTTTTTATCAATCCTGGTATCAATATTTAAATCAATATAGTACTCTCAATATAATGATACCAGAAATTAAGACAGACAAAACGGCCAAAATAAGTTAGTAT